>JADMIO011167665.1_pt1 | contig 117783 bp, 105 predicted proteins | sample 8958161 | NCBI WGS metagenome assembly JADMIO01 (sample SAMN16585339, study PRJNA669376) | soil metagenome | isolation source: Crop rotation soil | place: USA: Cullars Rotation, Alabama | collected 2011
GCGACAACTTGTCCACGTGGAATTCTAAGCTTAGGATCCCAATGTGCTGGAAAGGAGTAGCCGGCCCCCGCAACGCCTGCCTGTTCGGTCACGTCGCGAAACTTCATCCCGCCCTCGTTGCGATAGAGCCGGTTCCAATACTTCGGCGCGGACTTTTCGAGCGAGGGAACGGCGGCCCCGTTGGTGAAGTAGATGTCGGGACGGCCGTCGCCGTCGTAGTCGAGCACCGCAATTCCGCCAGGCATGGTTTCGATGAGATGCTTGCGGTCGGTCGGGCTGTTTTCGAGCACGAACGAGACACCGGAGGAGGCCGCGACTTCGCGGAAACGGATCGGCGCCGGGGGAGCGACAGCCCATGCGAACGCGACGACACTCAGGATGCCCAGGAGCCCCCGACTCATTTCGGCGGCCCGATCTGAGCCTCTTTGGCGACCTCGGCCTTGTGTTCCTCGTTGCGCTTCACAATCTCCTGGTATTGCGTCATGGAGGCGCGCGCCTTCTCCGCATTTCCGCTGGCGCGATAGGCGTTGGCAAGCTGGAAGTGGAGCGAGCCGTCGTCGTCGAGCGAGAGCGCCCGCTCCAGCCGCGGAACAGCCTCGGCATTCCTTCCCAGACGCGCCAGCGCCAGGCCCAGGGACGCATCGGCGGCTAACATTTTCGGATCGGCTGCCAAGGCGGACTTGAGATAGCCGATCGCCTTTTCCGGATCTTCGAGCCGCAGCAAGCTGTCACCGGCGACGAAGTTCATCTCCGCGGATCGCGGGTCGGACTGGAGTAACTTGGTAGCCTGTTCGACCGCCCCACGATAATCGGACGCCATGAACAGCGCCACGGCCAACTCGCGCTCGAGACGCCGATTGCCCGGCGAGAGCGCCAGCGCGGCGCGCCATTCCTGGACGGCCTCGAGATGCTGCCCCTGGCCTCGGGCGATCTCCGCTTTCAATTGATGGAGCTCGACGGAAGGCGGCAGTTGACCGAGGCGGAAGAATGCCTGGAGCGCGAGTTCATTCGCAGCTTTCGCCTGCCAGAAAAGGGACTCGGGTGGCGGCGGTGTCGCGCCGCGAGGAAGGGTCGTCAGGGCGGCGTCATGACCGGCCAGAAACGCGCACTCCGCCGCATGCGCTTTGCAGTCGGGGGCCGGCAGCGCCGCCTCCCTGGCATCCTCTGCGGCGGCCCAGTCGGCGTGTCCGGTCTTGCGGTAGATGCCCGCCAGGGCCGCATGCACGCCATGTAGCTCGGGCAGTTGCTTGAGAGCCTCGTTGTAGAAGAAAAACGCGCTCCGATACTGTCGGGTCTGCACCCGCGTGTCCGCAACCAGGGCCGAAACGTATGGCGAAGTAGGATCGGCTTTCTGCAGGCGGTCGAAGGCGCTTCCCGCGAGGCCCTGATAACTCATGCCGAGTCCGTACCACGCGCGCGCGTCGTCGGGAGTGGCATTGGCCACCTCACGATATCGCGCCGCCGCCTGGTCGAAACGTCCGGCATCGAGCAACGCAGCCGCCAGCATGCCGCGCGCCTCGCGATTCTTGGGATCCGCGGCAACGATCTTCTCGAGCGCCGCAATGGCGAGTTTGGGCTCGTTCAGGGCCAAACGCGCCTCCGCCAGTGCGCTCAGGGCGGGTGTCAGGTTCGGCTGCGCCTTCAATACCGTTTCCAGATGGAGGATGGCCTCGCGTTCGCGTCCCGCCATATGCTCCGCCAGCGCCAGATTGAACAGCACGCCGGAGTTCCCCGGCATGGCTTTGACGATCCGCTGGTAGATGGGGATGGCCTGCTCGTACTGTGCGGCGGTCATCAACTCCTTGGCGCGTTGCGCCTCGCGCGCCAGGTCGTCCGGCTGCCCCCAGAGGTTGGCCCCTAAATAAAAAAGGGCGAGCCGCAACGCGGCCCGCCCCACCCTAGGAGTCATTCTCCTAAATTACCATTGGAATCGCAGTCCGAAACGGACCTGGCGTTCGCCAAACGAGCTGCGAATGCTCAGGAAGTTCGCCCCGCCCGTAGCGACGTTGGAGCTGGCCGGGTTGTTGAAATGGGACGTGTTCGGCATGTTGTAGAACTCGCCGCGGAATTGCATCCGCAGCCGCTCTTTAATGGCGAACTCGCGAGTGATGTTCAAGTCCGTATTCCAAACTCCCGGACCTCGAAGGATGTTGCGGCCGGTGCTGCCGAACGTCGCCGCAGTAGTGACTGAGGCGAAGGATGCCGGATTGTAGTAGCGAGTGTTGGGGCCGACATCGCCGATCTTCTGGACGGGTCCAACCTGGTTGGCCGTCTGGGAGTTGTTCGGGGCGTTCAACAACGATCCGGAGTCGCTGACCGTGAACGGGGTGCCGGTGTATGCGGACATGATTCCGTTCACCTGCCACCCGCCGAGAACCGCAGCACCGACGCCGGACTTCGCGAAGGCCTTGCCCTTGCCCATGGGCAGTTCGTAGAGCCATCCGATCTGCAGGACGTGCGTGCGGTCGAAGCCCGCCGCGGCGCGATTTCGTTGGAACACCGGGGCCCAGTTCCAGCCCACCGAAGCCCAACCGTCGGCGTCCGTGTAGTCGATCGCTTTCGAGTAGGTGTACGCGGCCTTCACCATCAACCCATTCGAAAACGAACGGTTGACCGAGACCTGCAGCGAGTTGTAGTTGGAGCTGAGATAACCGTCCCACATGTTGCTCGCGACCGTGCGGCCGTACTTCAGGTTGTAAGGCAGGTTGGCCGTGCCGGAGCCCGGATATCCAGCATTGATGTCATAGTCCGCCAGCAGGTGCACCGAGTGCGTGCCGACGTAGCCGACGCTCATGACGAGATCCTGCGGGAGTTTGCGTTCTACGGTGAAGTTCCATGACTGCTCGTAGCCGCGATGGATCTGGCCTCCCCAAGGGCTGCGTTCCGCAACGCCACCAGGGAGCGTCACGACGCCGCTGGAGACGTCCGGACCGACCGCGTTGGGAACGCCCTGTTCGATCGTCCCGGCGGGTGCAAAGCCGTTCGGCGCAACGAACGCCGTATCGACGACCAGCGGATACCAGCCGCGTAACGGCCGGGAGAACGGGATTGGGTCGAAGTTGATTCCGTAGCCGGCGCGGATGACGGTCTTATCTCCGGCGCGGTAGGCCAACCCGACCCGGGGCGCGAAGAGCTTGTGGCTGACGGTGATCCCCACATCGTTGGGCTGATTGCCGCGCCCACCCAGGAATACCTGGTTCGTGTTGGGGTCGTAACGCTCCAGACCCTTGCCGGCTCTCGTCATCAGAGGGTAAAACTCGTAGCGCAGGCCGATGTTGACGGTTAAATTGCGGGTGACCTGCCAGCGGTCGCGGATGTACCAGCCAAACTGCCACTCGCGGCCGGTCGACAGGATGTACTGGAGGCTCTTATCGCTCGCGGTGTCGAGTCCCAGCAGGAACGTCGCGTAGCCGTTGTACTGATCCGGCGACGGGCCGCCGTTGAGCGCAGTCGGGCCGCCGCCGAAGGCGAGATAGCCTCGCGGACCGTTTCCGATCTCCGGCTGCCAGTGGTTCAGGTGATGGCGGACGAGGTCGAAGCCGAAGCGCAGTTCGTGCGCCCCATGCGTGTACGTCACGTTGTCGCTGTGAGTCCAGCTCTCTTCGATGCGCGTGACCGGCATCCAGTTGGGCACGCCGAAAGTGGTGTAGCTGCCGGGAGCGATATTGGGGAATCCGCTCTGGCGCGGGTCGGGCCCGTTGGTATTCGGGATTCCGAACTGCAATCCGTAATTGGTACCGAAATCGTTCGGGATGACGGCTTGGCCCTGCCGTTCGTACCCGATGACGCCATCGAGAATCAGGTGCGGGGAGAACGTGTGGGTGTGCCCGATAGTGCCGACCTGGATCAGGGTGTCGCCAATGCCGGGATCCGCTCCAGGCAATCCCGGTCCACCGGCTATGCCGAACACCGCGTTGCCGCCCGCTTTGGCCCACATGCGACCGTACTTGCCCCAGATGGCCTCGCGTTCGCTGGCGTTGAAATTCATTTTGACGTCGAAGAAGTTCCGGCTCAGGATCGGGCCGCCCGCGGCGAAGTAATTGTTCAGCGTGGCCCCGCCCGGCACGTTCGGCAACGGATAATACGACTGGAGCTTCAACGTGATCGGGTCCAGACGGTCGGTGGGAATCTTGTTTCCCGCGAAGGGCGTCCTGCCGGTGCCGTCCGGATTACCTGTCTTGGGGTCGTAGATCACGGTCTTGTACGCGCTGAAGTCGCCGACCCGCTGGTCTGCGGTGGGGACGGAGTAGAAGCCCGGTCCTGCCTGACGCTGGCGCGTTCCGTCGTAACTGAGGAAGTAGAACAGACGATTCTTGCGGATAGGTCCACCGACGGTCGCGCCGAAATTATTGTAGATGCTCAACGGCTTGTCGGTGCCTACCTGCTGGAAGAAGTTTCTCGCCTTCAGGTGCTGATTGTCGTGGAATTCGAAAGCGCTCCCGTGAATCTGGTTGGTGCCGGACTTGGTAATCAGCGTGATCGCCGACGAGCCCGCCATTCCCTGTTCCGCATCGGCGGCGGCGGTGGTGATGTTTACCGTGTCGATGGTTTCGGCCGGGGTTACGTAGCCGACATGGTGCGGCAGCCAGACGTTCACGCTGGCGGCGCCGTCGATACGCGTGATGTTGGTCTGCGCATTCCCGCCGTTGATGTTGATGGCGAGCGCGCGTCCGGGGGTATCGGTGATGGAGTTCTGCAGCGACGTAGGCATCGCGCCGGGAACGAGGTTCACCAGACCCTCATAATTCCGGTACCCCGAAGCAGGCAGGCCCACGATGTCCTTGGTGTGAATCTCCGCGTGCGTGTCCGACTTGTCGGTTTGCAGCAGCGCGGCAGTCGCTTCCACCGAAACGGTCTCCGTGAGCTGTCCGACCTCTAGTTTGAACTCGGCGCGCGCAACGGTGTTCGGACTGACATCGAGACCCTGTTGCGTATAGGTGCGGAAACCCTTGGCCGTGACCTTGACGTCGTAACTTCCCGGCGCCACATTGACGAACGAATACCGGCCGGCGCCGTCGGTTTCTGCCGTCCTGACGTTGCCGGTTTCTTTACTGGTTAGGGTTATAGCGGCATTAGGGACCACCGAGTCGCTCGAATCCGTCACGGTGCCCACGATGGAACCGTAAAGGACCTGGGCGTTCGCGGGTGGGATGGCCACCACGCAGAGTAGCGCTACGAGCGCGAGGCCGCCTAAACACCACGCAAAAAGCGGGCGTACAGACTTTCCTTCCAAAATATCCCCCTCTTCCCGCCGCAAGCCGGCGAGCACAGACAACGTGTGAATACTGGCATTTATACGGCTTTCGCCGGGGAAAGTCAAGGAGAAAGGGCAGTTGCGAGGCGCCCATCGGTGCTGAAATGGCGCGTGGCGGGCCTTTTGGACTTGTTAACTATTTTCAGCGCGGAGGTAGTCGGTTTTCATTTTTCCTGCAGGCGTTTTTGCAAGTCGGCGAGCATCCGTTGTGCCGGGATAAACGCAGGATCGACCTTGAGGGCGATGTCCAGTTCGGATCGGGACTCCGCAAATCGGCCCAGCCGCGCCAGCATCAATGCCGACTTGGTGTGCAGTTCCGCGGTGGGCGGGAGGAGTTCGGCGGCCTCCCGATACCGGACAATCGCCTGCTCGGGATCGTTGCCGGTCGCAAACGCATCGCCCCACAGGTAAAGCGCTTCGCCGAGATGCTGACGCGCTTTGGCGTCATCCGGCCGCTGCTGAAGCACCCGCTTGAATTCGCCGACCGCTCCGTCCCAGTTCGCACGCGCCGCCTGCACACTCGCCAGGTCGTAGCGCGCGTCGGTATAAGCAGGATCGAGGAGCAACGCGCGCTTGAGTTGCTCCTCCGCCTCGGCAAGCCGGTTCGCGCCGAACAAGGCGAGCGCCAGCTCGGTCAGGGCTACGACGCTGGTAGGGTTGGCCCGCGACGCCGCCTCGAAATAAGGGATCGCTCCGGCGGCGTTTCCCTGGTTCATCAAGGCGTCCCCGAGATTGTAATTGGCATTGAAATCGTCGGGATACTTTTCGATCCGCTGCCGCATCAATCCTTCCCGCAGGGCGGCGCGCTGGTCGGCAGCGCCCGCCGGAAGCACCTGGAGCCACAGGTGTCCCATCTCGTCGACGGCCTGATTTCCGCCGCTCACCAGACGTGGAGGACTGTTCGGGTTACGCGGGTTTTCGGCGGAGTTGTCGTAGTGGTACCGCATCGAGACCACCGTTCCCTTGGGCAGGCGCAATGGTTCTTTGAGACGGTACACACCTTGCCAGTTCAAGTCCCATTCGGGAATGCGGATCAACCACTTTCGTGCGCCATCCGGCAGGGTTGCATAACCCTCCATAAGCTTCCCGAGGTAGTGCGCATGCGGGTAGATCGCAAGGACGTCCACGTCTAGCGGCAAGGTCACGTCATCGCTGATCAGAAAGTCCTTTTCCCCCGCCGGGATTTGAATCGCGCGATCGTGTTCCAGCTGAATCAGCATCGGAAACTTCTTTCGGGGCTGGCCGGTGAAGTAGAGTCCGATCATGGGGCTGACCGTTTCGGGACGTCCGTTCGGGCGAAGGTGAACGTTCAATACCAAGTCCATGCCTGGATCGGCTCTCCACGCCATGCCCTCCGGCTCGATTACGGGCTCGCTACCGGGCTTCCACGAAAGAAAATTGCCGTCCGGGTCGAAGGTCTCCTCTTCGACATTCAGATCCATACCGGGAAACCCGGCGCCCGGCGCCCGTTCCTGCCGCCGTGAGGAACGGGAGCGGTCGATGATGACGTTCGCATGATGGAAGACGCGCGCGTTGCCCGGCCGGACCTCGATGGCACGCACCCAACGCGTCGTCGTGATGGGCACCGGCAGAATGAAGTTCCAGAAGATTTCGGCTCCGTCGGGGCCCAGTTGATAGGGCTGCGTGACCCGCAAAACCAGATCGGGCGGCCCGAGTTGCCATTCGTCGCTGAATTTGGGCGGCTGAGGTGCGGCGCCCGAAGGCCCCTGCAAGGCGCCTTGCTGCACCCACTCCTGGATCAGCGCAATCTCCGCATCGTTCAGCTTGCGCTCGTTCGCAAACTCCTGATGGCCCGGCTCCGGGAGCCAGGGCGGCATGAACTTGCGTTTGGTCGCCGCGGCGATCTGTGCGGCATGCTGCTTCGCGTCCTGGTAGCTCAAAAGCGAGAACGGCGCCGCTTCGCCGGGCCTGTGACACGGTGAGCAGCTCTTAAAAAGGATGGGCGCAATCTGCTGATTGAATGTGACCGGCGCGGCAACAGCAGGAATCGCAAGCAGCAGACAGGAGACGGCCCTGAAGAAGAAAACGAGGTCTCGCATGAACGCTAACGGGCATCGTACCATGCGGGCGGAACCCCGCGGGTTCCGGCGACATGCGCAACTCAGGAACCGGAGGCCGGCTGCGTCACCTTCGCGTAAGCGCCTCCGCCTCGCGCTTCACCAACTCCCATGCGCGCGCCACATGTTCCGGCCGGGTCGCATAGTTCCCGATCGCCAGTCGGAGGGTGAACTGTCCGCGCAGGACCGTGCCGGACAGAAACACCTCGCCGGTCGCATTCACCGCGTCGAGAATGCGCCGATTCTCCTCGTCGGTCCCTTTGTACCGGAAGTTCACAACGGAAAACGGCGCGGGCGCCGTCCGCTCGAAGCCTGCGTCTCCATCGACGGCGGCCGCCAGGTCCTGCGCCATTGCTATTTGGCTGCGGATCACGCTTGCGAGTCCCTCACGGCCGAAGGCTCGAAGCACGAACCATAACTTCAGAGCGCGAAAGCGCCGCCCGAGCGGCACTCCGTAGTCCATGAGGTTAATGGCGCGCGGATCCTCGGCTGTTTGCAGATACTCGGGAACCAGCGAAAACGCGCGCCGCAGCACCTCCGGATGCCGCGTGTAGAAGACGCTGCAATCCATCGGCGTCAAGAGCCATTTGTGCGGATTCGTCACGTAGGAATCCGCGCGATCACACCCGTCGAATGCCCAGCGCCTTTCCGGCAGGAGCGCCGCCGACCCTGCGTACGCCGCGTCGACGTGCAGCCAAACCCCGTTCTTTTCGCAAAGGTCGGCGATGGCTGGAACCGGGTCGACACTGGTCGTTGACGTCGTCCCCACTGTCGCAGTCACGCAGCACGGCCGGAGACCGGCAGCGAGGTCGGCTTCGATCGCGTCGCGCAGGGCATCCGGCCGCATTCGATATTCGTCGTCGACTGCAATCTTCCGAACGGAATCCTGCCCGATCCCAACCGCAATCGCGCCCTTCTCGATCGAGGAGTGCGATTGCTCGGACGTGTACACCACCAGCCCGGGACGCGTTCCACGGGTGCGCGACTCGGGATCCTTCGCCTCCCGCGCGGCAGCGATCGCGTGCATGCTGGTGGTCGAGGCGGTGTCGTAGATCAGCCCGAACCAGTCCTCCGGGAGCCCGCTCCACCGGCGCAGCCATCGCAGCGCAACCTGCTCGAGTTCCGTCACGGCCGGCGCTGTCTTCCAGAGCATCCCATTGGCATTCAGCGCGGCCGTGAACAGCTCTCCGAGGATTCCCTCACCGGTCGCGGAGTTCGCGAAATAGGCCATGAAACCGGGGCTGTTCCACTGCGTCATCGCAGGCACGATCAAGCGCTCGAAATCGGCGACGATGCGGTCCAGCGGCTCGCCGTTCTCGGGACCGGCGGACGGCAGAGCGTCGCTGAGTTCGCCGGGGCGGACGTGGGGAAGGACAGGGTAACGGGCCGGGTTCTCGAGGAACTCGGCGATCCACTCGATGGCGCGATGGCCGTGGCGACGGAAATCGTCGGGTGACATTTTAATGGATGGTGACGGTGCCGCTGGCCTGCATCTTCGCCGCGTCGCCGGCCGGAACCTTCCAGTTTGTATCAAACCGGCCCTCGGCCACCACATTCGCCAGCGAGCCCTTGAAAAGGATGTAGTCGCCGAACGTGCTCAGCAGGCGATATTGCTCCGGTGCGTCGCGCGGACCGCCACGCTCCGCCTCATCCGCCCCGGTCCACCACGGCAGACCCGAACTGACCAGCGCATAATGCTTCCCTGCGGGCGCGATGAATAGCAGGCCATAGTCTGCCGCGCCCGCGTTCAACGCCAGCGGCAAGCGCGGCGCGAGTCGCGCGATTACGGTGTTGGTCTCGCCGGTCCCAAACAGGACCAGATCGGCGGTCTCCAGATCTTCCGCCGTGACGGCCGTATCCACCTTGACAGGCCAGGTAAGCGGCAGCCGCGCCCGGGGACTCGACCAGGTGGCCGCCTTCTCTGCGGCGCTCTTCCGCGCCTGGAGTTCTGCTTCGCTCCGGGCGCCCACGCTTCCGTACACATAGATCTGCCGTCCTGCGACCGCCTGCGCGATCGGGCCTTCCGCGCCCGGCCGTTTCCCCGCGGGCTCGAACCGCCCCGCGCGCCACTTTCCGGCTGCTTTTGCGAACGACGGCGTTGCCGACGGCCGGACGCGCAGCGCCAGCCCGTCGACCGTCACCGACGTCGCGGGAGAATCGAGCGACAACGTGAAACCGTCGACGTTGCGGGTTTCGACAGCAATGCCGCCCGCGCTCCCGCGCCTGGCATCCACGCTGGCAACGAGCCCCGGCGTCAGACCGTCGATCCGGACCCAGTAGGCCGAATTGTCCCGATACGAGCGGGTGAGCAGGCGAACGCGCGGCGGAACGCGCGTCCGCCGGAGTTTGTCGAACCAGGCAAAAACGCCGCCGCCTCGATAAGCGAGGTCCCAGGCGTTGTGCCGCAGGCCTGGGTACTCGATGTACTCCGCGGCGACCCCCGCATCCACCAGACGCCGCTGCCACTGGCGGGAGTTCGCCACTGGAATGATCGGATCCAGTTCGCCGTGAAACAGGCGAATGGGCAAATTGGTGGCATTGGCTGCGAGATCGTCGTAACCCGTGAGGGGCGCGGGACAGATCGCGGCGACGCCGGCCCATACGTCCGGCCGCGTGAGGGCGAGCCGCAGCGCCGCTGCTCCGCCCATGGAGATGCCCGTGAGATAGACGCGGTCGGGATCGATCGGAAATCGCCGCTCCACTTCCCCCAGGACATCGAAGATATCGTACTCCGCAATTCCCTGGTAGTTCATCATTCCGCGCGCCAGCGGGCACGCCACGATGAACCCGGGGTCTTGAGCCACGGGAAAGATTCGCAGGTCCTCGGGATTGGTTTCTCCCGAGCGGATGGAAAGCCCGAACACCTGCCGCAAATTGATGCGGTGGTTGGTGTCCTCGGAATGCAGACTGATGACCAGCGGGTACTTCTTTGCGGGATCGAACGCCCTCGGGACATACAGGGCATACGGCTGCTCCGAGTTGTCCACAGTGGAGCGGAACGTGGTCACCTGCGCGCCCGTCTGGGCCCAAAGCGCGGGGACAGCCAACAGCGACGTAAGCACGCTACGCACTCGTTGCCAACTTCCTCACGGCCGGCAGCCAGCGCTGGAACCAGTCTCGAAAGGCATCCAGCTCTTTCTGCTTTTGCGGCGACAAAGGCACGGATAATGGTCCTGTCTTCAATCCCCGCAAGCCGGTTGCCAACTTGACTGCCGCCGGCGCGGGAAAGCGCGCCGACCAGCGGACGAACTCCTGCAGGCTATGATCGAGACACTGAATCTGCGCCTCCGCGCCCGCCCGCAAGGCACGGTCCAGGGCAGACATCAATTCCGGCGCAACACATGCCGCCGCGGAAACGATCCCGCGTCCGCCGGAGCGCCCCGCCAGCGTATCGTCGCCCGACAGTACGAGGACCGACGACGCCGCCAGCCGTTCGTAATCGTCGACACTTCCGGCGCTGTCCACGACAGCGGCGAAGCGGCCGCTCTGCCACAACTCCACGGTGGTCTCTACGGCGAGCGCCTCCGTCCGGTATATCAGGATGGGCGGGTCGCCGCCGGCCTCGGCCGCGAACTGGCAATAGAATGCCCGCAAGTCATCCTGGTCATAACGAAAGAACAGAGGAGGCGGGAGCAGCACGGCCGCAGCCCCGGCGCTACGCGCCTCCGCGGCAAGTTCCAGCGAGGCGTCGAGCGTGGCGCTGCCCACTCCGGCCAGCACCGGAACACGGCTGCGTTTGGCCGCCAGATAGACCAGCCGCGCCCGCTCGGCGATGGTAAACGCCGGGTACTCGCCGGCGTCCCCAAACAGCAGAATTCCGTTCACGCCGCCGCGGCAGAGGTGGTCGATGAGTTCGAAAGCGGCCCCGAAGTCGACTTCCCCGTCCTTGCCCCGCGGCGTGATGGCGGCGGCCTGGACGCCCGACAACCCATTCACACTGGCAACTGTACCATGCAGGTGTTCGACAGGACGTAATGGAACACAGCCCTAACACGCGCGTCGCACCACGCCCTCCTCGTAAACGACCGATCCGCGCTTAATCGTGACGTGCACCAGATTCACGCCGAAATACCGCGCCATCTCGCGGTAATCGTCCACATTCAGAAGCAGCAGATCGGCCGATTTTCCCGGCTCGAGCGAGCCGATGCGCTGTCCCCGGCCGAGCGCGTGCGCGCCGTTGATGGTTGTGGCGGCGATTGCCTCGGCGGGCTGCAGCCCCATGTGCATGCACGCCAGTGCTACCACCGTCTGCATGTTCAACGTGGGCGTGTGGTGCGGATTGAAATTGCTTGCCAGCGCCACGGCCGCGCCGGCCTCGATCAGCGCCCGCGCCGGCGCGATCGGTCCCCAGGCCTGCAGAGCCGCCGACGGAATCAGAGTTGCGATGGTGCGCGCCGTCGAAAACAGCCGCACGGCATCCCCCTGGAGGTGCTCGAGGTGATCGATGCTGACAGCACGATGTCCGATTGCCAGGGCCAGCGCGAGGCTGCAACCGGGGCCTTCCGCGTGCAGCTTGCGGCTCATGCCGAACGCCTCCGCATCCCGCAAATAGCGCGCGTACATGTCGTGCCGCGACGGATGCACTTCCCATCGGAGATCGGCAAACTCGGCCAGGGCGCGACGCTGTATGCGCGGCGCGAACTCGGTGACGATCTCCTCCGCATCGTCGTCGGATGCCCCGTGCGGGATCCGCAGCAGAAAGGTGGGCGCCAACTCGATGGGTCCCTCCCGGAGCGCCGCCAGCACGCGCAGAGCTTTCATTTCAGCGGCTTCGTCCGGTCCGCATCCAGTCTTCGCTTCGACCGTGGTCGTGCCGTGCCGCGCCATCGCATCGAGGTAGGGCCGGGTGCGAGCCTCCAGCAGGCGCGCGGTGCTGGTGCGCATTGCGCGCGCGGCGCTCTCCTCGTCGGCGCCGCGAGGACCGCGGGGCGGGTAGACCAGGTGGGTATGGCTGTCGACAAATCCGGGCATCACCACGCGGCCGGAGGCGTTGAGCTCGATCGCTCCGCGCGCTCCCGCCAGATTCTCCACCCGCCGCGCCGGTCCCGCATCGACAATCAAGCCGTCACGAATCAGCAGCGCGCCGTTCGAGACCAATCCGACTGAATCGAGATCCAACCCGCGCCGGGGCCCTTTCGGACCATGCAGGGTGAGCAGTTGCCGTGCCCCTCGAATCAGTATCGGACCGGTGCCAACCTCCAACACCTTATAATCGGGCTATGGCCAAAGGGTAGCAAGCAACACGCCCTGGAACGTTGCATTTACGGTTTCTGCCCTGTGCCGTTTCATGGCGCGCCCGCGGCTCGATCATCGCGATATGGCCAAACCGCCCCAAACTGCCGGCACAAAGAGGCTGAAGACTCTCGAACGGGTATTCTCGAAAGCGGGTGTCGCCTCCCGCACCGATGCGCGCAGTTGGATCGGCTCGGGGCGCGTGCGCCTCAACGGCAAAGTCATCCAGAACCCCGACCACTGGGTCGATCTCGACCGCGATCGCGTAACCCTCGACGGCAAACCGCTGCGCTCGCAAGAGAAGACCTACATTCTGCTTTACAAACCGAAGGGCTATCTCACGACGTATCGCGACCCCGAGGGCCGGCCGACCGTCTATGACCTGCTGGCTGATTTCGGCGCATGGCTCTCGCCCGTCGGGCGGCTCGACCTCGACACCAGCGGACTATTGCTGCTGACGAACGATACAGGGTTCGCCGAACGCGTCACAAACCCCGAGCACAAGGTTCCCAAGACCTATCTCGTCAAGGCCTCCACGCTGCTCAGCGATGAGCAACTCGAACGGCTCCGCCGGGGCGTCGAGTTGAGCGACGGCTGGACGAGCCCGGCAACCGTGACCAGACTGCGGGACTCCGGCAAATACACTCATTTCGAGATCACCATCACCGAGGGCCGCAATCGCCAGGTCCGGCGCATGTTGGAAGCAGTGGACAGTAAGGTGCTGAAGCTGGTCCGCACTGCCATTGGCCCGATCCGGATCGGCGACCTGCCCATCGGCAAATGGCGGAAGTTGGCAGCCGGCGAAGTAAGCAAGCTCGGCGGAGAATAGGTTACTTACCTGCAGTTACCTCAGTCCGTCCGCAGGACACCGCTCGCGTTGCGCTTGGGAACCGCTCCGACTGGGATCGTCTTCACCAGACGCATCGTTTTGTTGTCCACCACGGCGACCCCGTCTTGCCCTGCCAGCGCCACGTAGACGTCTTTTCCGTCCGGCGGAATCGTGAGCCACTCGGGATGATGCCCGACCGTTACGACTTTCAGCAGTTTGAAATCCGGCAGGGAATAAGCCGCAATATATTCGTACCACTTGCTGGTGGCCCACAGAATCTTGCCGTCGGGCGTCACCGCCAATCCATGCGACGGCGCCCCCTGGATCCCCTGAGTCTCTTTCTCCTTACCCGCGGGGTCCGGCAGGGTGACCCGGCGGACCTCCTTGCGAGTGGCGAAGTCGAGCACCGCGAACCCGTGAAAATCCGAGAGCTGCACGATAATCTCACGGGTCGACCCGTCCGGGTTGCGCGTGAACGCCATCGGCCGTATGCCGGCGCCGAGATTCACATCCCAAGCCAACGTGTTCGATGCCGTGTCGATCACGCTGATCGTGGACCCCGGGATCGATCCCGCGACCGCCCACTTTCCGTCGGGTGTCACATAGACATTGTGGATTCCGCCTTTGGTGGGAATGCTCTTGACCTTGGTCATCGATCCAGTGTCGATCACGTCGACGGCGCCTGGCGCCTGCACGATGGCCACATAGACCCACTTGCCGTCGTTCGAGACCGATAGGTTGTTGGGCCGTCCGCTGAGCGGAATCCGTTTGGTAACTTTGAGCGTCTTGGGGTCCACCACGTCGAGTGTACGCAGCGATTCGTCGCTCACATAGATGCGCGCGCCGCCGGGCGCGATGGTCACCCCATGCGGCACTTCGATATCTTCGATCGTCCCCACCACCTGGTTGGTGGCGGGATCGATGACGTGGATGTTGTCCCCGGCCGAGTTCGTCTGCAGAACCCGCACCGAATCGGCCGGCAGCGACGCCGCGGCCAGCAGCGCGATCGAAATTGCGCGAATCATTTCGAGCCTCCCAGCGTTTCCCCGCGCACCCAGGCAGCCAGGGTCTGCCACTCCGGATCGCTCTGCGATTTCCAGTGTTTTCCGCCCGCGTGGAAGCGGTCACCACCCGCCGATTCCGCCAGTGGGTGGAGCAGCAGTTTACTCTTGGCCGGTTCGCCCGGCGTGACGAACAGTTTCCACATGGCGAAGTTCTGGCGGGACTGCTGCTCGTTCCAATTCTCCGCCCCGGCCGCGATCGGCTGGAGCGGCGGGCTCCCGTGCTCATGGCAGGTGATGCAGCGCGCGTGCCCCGGGCGCTTCTTCAGCAGGATCGGCTGCACCCGCTCCTTGAAGAATTGATAGTCGAGAGCAGGCCCGGCGAAAGCGACGCCGGAGGCGATGGTCAGAATCAGCAGTCCTCTCATCTCACAAAGAAGCTATCACAGCCGTGTCTTGCGCGCACGGCCGCGCCTTCCCCGCACACCTATCGATATCTCTCTCCGGCTGGCGCTTCGGCCGGTAATGCCCTGAGCTACACTGGACTCACCATGCCACAAGATGCGTTCTCCAGGCGGCATTTCTTCTACGGCGCCCTGCTAGCCGGCGCCGTCCCCACGGCGGGTTTCGGAAGCACTCCCTCGCTGCGGCGTCTCGGGTACAAATCTCCGAACGAGAAGCTGAACATCGCGGCCATCGGGGCCGGCGGCAAGGGCAACAGCGACATCGCGGGCTGCTCCGAAGAGAACATCGTCGCCATGGCCGATCCCGATTCCAAACGGGCCGAGAAAACCTTCGCGGCCTACCCGAAGGTCCCCAAGTACACCGATTTCCGCAAAATGCTCGACAAGGAGGGCGGCAATATCGACGCGGTGACCGTCTCCTGCCCCGACCACATGCACGGCAGCGCCGCCATGTGGGCGATGGAGCGCGGCAAGCACGTCTACTGTCAGAAGCCGCTCACCCGCACCGTATGGGAGGCGCAGCAGCTCACGCTCGCCGCCGCCCGGTACGGCGTCGCCACTCAGATGGGCAATCAGGGCTACTCGCAGCCGGGAGCGCGCGAGGCCGCCGAAATCATCTGGCACGGCGACATCGGCAATGTGACCGAGGTCCATGCGTGGACCAATCGGCCGGCGCCCTACTGGCCGCAGGGCCCCGACGTCGTTCCGCAGGAGGCGCCCGTCCCCTCCACCCTCGATTGGGAGGCCTGGCTGGGCGGCGCCGAAGACCGCCCCTTCAGCCCCGCGTACGCGCCGCACAACTGGCGCGCGTTCCCCGATTTCGGCTGCGGCGCCGTCGGCGACATGGCCTGCCACATCCTCGGCACTCCGAACATGGCCATGCGGCTGACCGCGCCGACGAGCGTCGAATGTATCAAGCTCGAGGGCAAATCGAAGTATACGTTCCCGTACCGCACCGCCTTGCGCTTCGACTTCCCCGCCCGCGGGGCGATGCCCGCGGTGAAGGTCTTCTGGTACGACCGTCTGGAGGCCGTTCCCAAATTCGACGGCGTGCCGGAAGGCGAGCTGATCGGCGACAAGGATATCAACGGCAGCCTCTTCATCGGCGACAAAGGGATGGTGACTACGGGCTGCTATGGCGAGAACACCCGCCTGGTACCCGCCGAACGCATGAAGGATTACACGATGCCGCCCCAGGTGCTCTCGCGCGCCCCCGGACCTGAGAAGGAGTGGGTGCGTGGGCACTATCGCGACTGGATCCGGGCCTGCAAAGGCGGCGAGCCGGCCTGTTCCAATTTCAGCATCTCCGGCCCGTTCGCCCAGTGGATGCTGCTCGGCGTGATCGCGATGCGCATCGGCGAAGGCAAACTCGACTGGGACGCGCAGGCCGGCCGCTTTACCAACAGCAGCGAAGCCAACGCGCTGCTGCGTCCGAAGTTCCGCAAGGGCTGGAAGTTCGCATAAGCAGTGTTCGGCCCCTTTTCCGCGCTGAGTCCCGGATTCTCCGCGCCCGCGCCTTTGCGATAGACGCGCGCGGCCGCCCGCCGCTATCCTGTTGGATGGCTTGCATGGGACTTTTAACCCGCATCTCACCGGCAACCTGATCGGCTACTGCACCGGGTTGCTGGTAGCGTTGCTCCTGCTCGTCCTCACCGTGCGCGCCGCGCGGCTCCCCGGCACACCGCTGGCAAACATCGCGTTCGCCCTTTGTGCGGTGGTTTGGTGCGCGGGCGGCATTGCCTACACCGCCATCGGCGGCCCCGTCGCCCGATTGGTTCAATTCACCGCGGCCCTGGCAGTCCCCATCCCGGTGCTTGCCGCCTGGAACGCAAGCCGGCTGAGCCGATACGCATCGGCCGCGGCAGTCGCGCTGGCCCTGGTCCTCTGGTCCGGCCAGGCGCCCCTCGCGACGCTGAAGCCGATCATGGCCTACTACGCGGCCGTCGTCCTCGCGCTTGGCTTCGCTTCCCTGAGATCGGCTCCCATGCCGCGATTCCTGTACCTTCCCTCGCTCACGATCGTGGCGGCGGCGTGGGCGGCGGCCGTTCTGGTCACGGTGAATGTCGGCTTCGTGCTGAATTTTGTGCTGTCGCATCTGATCATGTTCGCCGTCCTCTGCGCGTTCTTCCAGTTCGCCCGCTTCCGGTACGCCGATGTGTTCGTCCGCTACGGCGTTCGCATCGTCCTTGCCGGGACTCTTGCCATCAGCCTCATCGTAACGGTGCAATCGCAATTCCTCGCGCTCATCGCCGAGCACGCGCAATCCGCCGGCTCCGTGCATGTGTTCGCCATCATCTTCGTCGCCAACGCCGTGCTCCTCTCGCTTACGTTCTTCGACGAAGCCATCAGCCGTCGCGTGATCCGATGGCTCTTCCGAGCGCCTGATTACCGTGCCGAGATGCGCAAGCTCGGCGCCCGCCTGAGCCTCCTCCAGTCCGAGTCGGAGATCGCCGCCGCCGTGGAGGATGCGGCCCGCCGTCCGCTCGAACTCGCCGCCGCCCGCATTCAGGATCCACCGAACCTCGCCGCGCTGCTCGAGGGCGAACTGGTCGAGCTCGACGGTGAGGTCCTGGCGCCCGTCTACTCCGCCGGCCGGGTTTCGCACGTTCTGCGCGTCGAACCCGGCCCCGCCCGCCCCGCGCTCGTCTCGCGCGACCTCATCTACCTGCGTGGAATCGCCGCTCAATGCGGCAATCGCCTGGATGCGATTCACCGCGAGCGCGAGGCCGTCGACCGCCAGAGCCGCGAGGCCCTCCTCCTCCAGCAGGTCACCGAGGCCGAACTGCGCGCTCTCCGGGCCCAGGTCAACCCTCACTTTCTCTTCAACTCGCTGAACACCATCGCCGACCTGATCGTCCGTGACCCGGCGCGCGCCGAGACCATGACGCTCCGCCTCGCCGGTGTCTTCCGCCACGTGCTGGCCCACTCCAGTCGCCCGCTCACGACGGTGCGCGACGAATTGGACTTCCTGCGAACGTACCTCTACATCGAGGAGGCCCGTTTCGGCGATCGCCTGCGGGTCCACTTCGACCTCTCGGCCGATGTGAGCTCGGCGCAGATCCCTTCGTTGATCCTCCAGCCGCTCGTCGAGAATGCGCTGAAGCACGGCTTGGGACCCAAAACCGGACCCGGCCGCCTCTGGATTCGGGCGGACGCCGACGGCGGCCACATTCGCCTGATTGTCGAAGACGACGGCTTGGGCCCGCGCGGCGCCCGGTCGCCTCACGGTCTAGGCTTGACCAATATTGCCGAGCGGCTGCGCACGCTGTACCGCGACGGCGCCGGAATCACCCTCGAACCGCGCGAAGGGGGAGGCAGCCGCGCAACTGTCCTGATTCCCCGCGCCCAGGCCATAAACGCTCTATGAACTGCATCATTGTCGACGACGAGGAGTCGGCCCGCGCCCGCCTGCGACGCATGTTGGCCGTACACCCCGACGTGCGGGTCGCGGCGGAAGCACGGGACGGTCCCGAAGCGCTCGAGAAGATCGAGGAGTTGCGGCCTGCGCTGGTCTTCCTGGATATCGAGTTGCCCGGAATGAGCGGCCTCGAGGTGGTGCGCTCGTTGCCGCCGCATGTCCCGACGCCGTTAGTGATCTTCGCGACCGGTTACGACCAACATGCCCTTGCGGCGTTCGAGGCGGACGCCCTGGCGTACCTGCTGAAGCCGGTCGAGGCGGATCGCCTGGCGCAGGCCGTGGACCGGGCCCGCAAACTGGCCGCCACCCCGTCGGAAGGAGATCGCGAGCGGGCGCACATCGTCGAGGTAGCGCGCCGCACGCCGCCGTCGTTGCGCCAGGTCGTGTGCCGCAAACACGATCGCGTCGTGCTTCTCCCGCCCGAGCAGATCCTCTGGTTTCAGGTGGAGGACGGCATCGTAAAGGCCCACACCGACGCCGGCACGTTCTGGGTCAACTATCAACTGGCGGAACTCGAAGCCGGCCTGCCGGCGCAGCTCTTCTTCCGCGCCCGTCGCGAAGTCCTGGTGAACGTCAGCCGTATCCGCGAGATTCGCCCGTATTTCAAAAGCGCGTTCCTCCTGATCATGCCGGACGCCGCGGCCACCGAGATCGTCGTCAGTGAGCGCCAGGCCCGCGCCTTCCGCCAGCGCATCCCCGGCCTGTAGGGCGCGTACTCGTGCGCGCCCGCATCCATGCATGGCTCTGTCCTACCGGGTACAATCATCGAGTGCGATTCTGGATTCTGCTTGCGCTCGTCATGTCCCTCTCCGCCGCCGAGAAGAAGGTGATTACCCCTTCCGGCGGCGTTCCGCCCGTCGGCCCGTACAGCCCCGGCATTTTCGCCGGCGACTACCTCTACGTCTCCGGCCAGGGCGCCGCCAAACCTGAGGGCGGTTTTCCTCCCACCACCGAGGAGCAGACCGCACAGGCCCTGACCAACGTCCGCGGCATCGTCGAGGCCGCCGGCCTCACGATGGAGCACATCGTCTACGCGCACGTCTACCTCAAGGACATCGCCGGCTTCGACGATATGAACCGCGCCTGGCGCAAGGCATTCCCGGCAAATCCGCCGGCCCGCGTGGTCCTGGGCATTCAGAAAATGCCCGTCGACACTCCTGTCGAGATCACGGTTGTGGCCCTGCGCGATCTCAGTGCCAAGCGCGTCATCCAGCCCTCCGCGCTCGAATCGCGCGGCGTCCTCACCGCCGACCGGCTGTACATTTCGAGCTGCCCCACGCTCGACGCAATGGCCGATGTCCTCAAAGCCGCCGGCCTGGATCTCCGCCACGTCGCGTTCGTCAACCCGTACGTCACCGCCAAGCTGCGTATGGCGGAAATGAACCAGGACTACGCCAAGCACTTCGAGTTCGGCAACACACCGGCGCGTGCAACCATTCAGGTGGTGGCGCTCCCCGGCGATGCGGCTGTCGCGTTCACCGGCGTCGCTGCCCGCGACCTTGCGCAGCGTCGCGCGGTGCGCCCCAAGAACATGCCGCCCAGCCCGACCGCCAGCCCCTGCGTGTTCATCGGGGACACCTTCTACTGTTCCGCCAAATCGGGTTTCATTCCGGGCCCCAATAGCGGCATCTACGCCTCTACCGTCGAGACGCAGCTGCGCCAGACCATGCGCAACCTGCTCGACGGACTCGAAGAGGCCGGCCTGACCTTCGCCGACGTGGTCGCCACCAACGTCTACCTCGACGACGTCGGCGAGTTCGCGCGGATGAACAAGGTCTATGCGGAGTACTTCGGCAAAGTGCCGCCCACTCGCACGACCATTCAGCAAGTGCCCTCCATCGAGCGGAAGAGCAACGCGAACGACCGTTGGCCCACTCTGGAGCAGATCTCGCTGATCGCGGTAAAACCGTAGTGTCGCGCCGGCTATGCCACCGCGCCGGGCGCGAAAGCATCCGCGCTCAGCGGTTCGCCTCCGCGCTCGCGTGTTTTGGATTGAGTCGCCCCCGCCCTGCGCCGTATCGTCGAAAGATGAAATTCCTGCTCCTCTCACCAATCATCTTCTTCGCCCTCGCCGCGGCCGATTGCCATCACCCCGTCTTCGCCGCGGCCCCTGAGGATGTCGGCGGCAAATGGCATCTCACTGCCGGCACTCCGCACGGCCCCATGGAGGGCGCACTCGACATCCAACAGGACGGCGACAAGCTCACCGGCACTTGCTCCACCGACCACTTCGGCCCCGTCCCGCTCAACGGGAGCGTCGACGGGAAGAAAGTGTCCATCAGCATCGAAGTGCAGGGGATGACGTTCACCATGAGCGGCGTCGTCGATGGCGACAGGATTAGTGGCTCCATCGATCCCGATATCGGCGCCTGGAGTGCCACACGCCAACCCGCCGCGAAGTGATCGCGGGCGGCAGGTCTCACTTGTAGAAATCGGATGCGCTTAGTCCCGGGCAATCGATCTCTGCCTGGGCTTGCATCTCATGGCATAGCCGGTCCAACGCTTCATTTACCTCTTGGAACGTGAATGCAGGCCGGCTTTGCGACCCGTAAACGTTCATCGCGAGGTCATATAGGTGCAGAAGGCGCGCTCTGGTTTTCTGGAGTTCGCGCCCGAGATCGCGGTGCTCGTCGAATGTCAGCGGATTCGCAGGCGGCGGAGTCATTCCTCTCCGCGGCCTTCGGTCCGTTGGACGCTTCCTGAGTGACAACCTGCAGCCGGTATCACCAATCGCAAAGTCTAACATGCGGCGACGGATGCGGACTCAAGATGCCGCCTTGAGCGGTCTCCCGGATTTGAGTTGATACAATCGCAGGTGATGCCCAACGACATTTACGCGGCTTTCGACACCACCGAAGGCAAGTTCAAGGTCAGGCTTTTCGCCGACAAAGCGCCGAAAACGGTGGAGAATTTTGTCAGCCTTGCGGACGGGACCAAAACCGGCAAGCCGTTTTACGACGGCACCGTGTTCCACCGCGTCATCCCGGATTTCATGATCCAGGGCGGCGATCCCGAAGGCACCGGGCGCGGCGGCCCCGGCTACAAGTTTGCCGACGAGTTTCACCCGGAGCTCCGGCACACCAAGGGCGGACTGCTCTCCATGGCGAACGCCGGACCCAACACCAACGGCAGCCAGTTCTTCGTCACTGTCGCGGCCACTCCGTGGCTCGATAACAAACACAGCATCTTCGGCGAAGTCACGGAAGGCTATGACGTGGTTCAGAAGATTTCGAAAGTGCCGCGCAACGCGCAGGACCGCCCCAACAAAGAAGTTCGTATCAATTCGGTGACCATCGAGCGCACGTAACGTGCGATGAGGCTCGCAATCTTCGGCGGGACCTTCGATCCGATCCATCAAGCGCATCTCGCCGTCGCGCGCGAGGCAGCCGAGCGATTCCGTCTCGACCGCGTGCTGTTTATTCCCGCGGAGCGTCCTCCCCACAAACAGCATGGGCCGTATGCGCCGTACGAGGACCGGGTTCGCATGGCCGAACTGGCGACTGCCTCCGAGGACCGCTTTCGCGTCTCGCGCCTTGAACAGGGGACCGCCCGCAGCTATTCCATCGACACCATCGAAAAGGTGCGTGCGGAATTGGCCCCGGAAGATGAACTCTTCTTCATCATCGGGGCCGACGCCTTTGCCGAAATCCACACGTGGCACCGGTGGCGCGATGTCGCGCGCGCCGTTCGATTTCTAGTCGTGAGCCGGCCCAACGCCGACTACACTCCTCCGGCGGAAGTGAACTACCAGCGGTTGGACACCTTGAATCTGCAAATCTCGTCATCGGAAATCCGCCGCGCGTTGGCGGCGGGTAGCCGCCCCGGCGCGCTCGCGCCGGAGGTCCTCGAGTACATCCAGAAGCGCCGTCTGTACGCCTCCTGACCCTCGAAGATCGTGGCCGGGAGACGCACCGGTGTGTCTCGCTGCCTCTTTGCTGTGTCGGCGGAAGGACATCGGGAATATCCCCCAGAGGATCTGTAACTCGTGAATTCTCTTGGGCCGGAGCGCTTTCGGTATCGACAGCTCCCGAGCACCCGATACTGGCCCCCAAGGTGCACTTACGACGACCAGTGCGGCGTCCCTCCTCGTCCGGGCTGCCTGTAGCTGGAGATCTTTCTTGAAAAAAATCTACTCTCTTTTTGCTTCTCTCGTTGTTATCCTCGTCGCGGCCGGCGCGTTGAACGCGCAGACAATCACGGTCGATAAGTCGACTCTCTCGTTCTCGGCCCAGGCCGGCGGAGGCTCGCAGAGCCAAACGCTTGCCCTGAATGCCGGCACGGCTGTGCAGTTCTCAGCCTCGGCCGACGCTACCTGGCTGAAGCTGAAAGCGCAAGGAGACATCGGCGGAGGCCAGCAATTTCTGTTGAACCAGACCGCTCCCACTACGCTGATGGTGGTCGCGAACCCTGCCGGGCTCCCGGCCGGCGGCCCATATACCAGCCGCGTCGTGATCACGCCCACCAACGGCGGCAACCCTGTGGTCGTGAACGTTTCGATGACGGTCAGCACCATCGGCGCGGCTCCCTCCCCAATCACCTTCGCTTACCAGTTGAACGGGAGCGTTCCGAATCCGGCATCGTTGGCATTGACCGCGGCCTCGGCGACGAACTACACCGCGTCGGCCACCGCGACGCCAGTGAACTGGCTCAACGTTGCAAGCAGCGGGACTGCGCCCGGAACGCTGGCTGTCTCGCTGAACGCAGCCGCCGTTCAGGGCCTGGCGGCCGGGACGTATAACGGCTCGGTCACAATCACGCCTTCCAGCGGACCGGCTACCACCGTTCCGGTCACTCTGACCGTGAGCGCCGCTCCGACCATTACGGCCGCCCCCTCTACCGGCATCAACCTGAACTATCAGATCGGCGGCGCCAACGGCCCGACGAACTCCGGGTCCGCGACCTTGACTCTGACGAATCCGGGCATTCAAGACATTCCATTCGGTATCTCTGCGATCACGACAGGAAACGGAAACTGGCTCTCGGTAAACCCGGCGAGCGGCCTCATCCCCGCGAACGGGAGCACTCCCGTGACCGTCAGCTATGTCACCGGGACCAGTCTGCAGGCCGGGACGTACACCGGATCGGTCTCGGTGTTCGTGACCAACGCCGCCAACCAGCAGATCAACGTGCCGGTGCGCCTGGTGGTCTCTAATTCTCCCCTGCTGAACGTGCCGGCGGCGCCTGTGACGTTCACTTACCAGATCGGCGCCACGCCTCCGGCCGCCAAGACCATCGTCCTGACGTCCAGCGCTGCGGCCGCGGACAGCGCCTCGGGCCAAATGGCCCTGCTGATCAACAAAAGCGACAACGCGCCCTGGCTCACCGTTCCGAGCAGCGGCCAGACCGGCTCCGCGACGCCGGTTTCCATCGCCGTCAACCCCGCCGGCCTCGCGGTCGGCACGTATAACGCGACGCTCTCGTTCTTCGGTGGAGCCGCGGCCAACAACCCACAGACAGTTGCGGTGACACTCACGGTCAGCAACGATCCGCTGATCGTAGCCAGCTACAACGGCTGCTCGACGCTGAATGCCGTCTGCCCGCTTCTCTTCCCGATCCAGATCGGCCAGAACAGCCCGACCACCCAGACAGTTCGGGTCACCAGCAGCACCGGCGCGCAGGCCAGCTTTGCCGCTACCGTCAGCATGGATCCTTCGGCTGCCTGCGGAACCGCCTGGCTCGGAACCGGAGTCACCGCCGCCGTGGTCGGCAACGACACGTCGTTCCCGATCATCGTGGCGCCCGGGAACATCGTCTCGGGAACGACTTGCACAGGCACAGTGACGATCACCGGGACGAGTTCGCCCGGAAACGTCGCACTGCCGAACAGTCCGCTCACGATTCCCGTGACGATGTACGTCAGCGCCAACCCGCTGCTCGTCCCCAGCGTCGCAGGCTTGAATTACAACCTCACCCCGAATACGTCGTCCTCTCAGACGTTCACGGTCAGCAGCAGCAGCGCTACGAATCTCGACTTTACGGTGGCGCCCGGGGCGGGTATCTCTTGGCTCCTGCCGTTCCCGCAAGCCCGAAACACGGGTTCGGCATCGAATACTGTCACCGTGCTGGTCAACTCCAGCGGCCTCGCGCCCGGAACCTATTCCAGCTCGGTCGTGGTCACGGCTACCGCCGCCGGTGTTCTCGACAGTCCGCTCACCATTCCGGTCACTCTGAACGTGACGGCGGCCACCCTATCGGTCACGCCGGCGTCTCTGACGTTCGCGCAGGCGACCGGGGCCGCGGCGCCCGCGGCTAAGACGCTGACGGTGTCCACCAGCAGCACGGATATCGCTTTCACGACCAGCGTCAGCATGGACAACGGGACCGGCTGGCTCACCGCGACGCCCTCATCGGCCACGGCCACCTCGGCGACTCCGGCGACCATCACGGTCAACGCGAACGGCTCCAACCTCGCCGCCGGAACGTACACCGGCAATGTAACGCTCACTGCCACGACGCCGAACGTCGCCGGCAGTCCGGTTAGCGTCAAGGTGACGCTGACCGTCAGCCCCGGCACGCTTTCGGCGACGCCTACAGCTCTCAGCTTCACCCAGGTCCTCGCCAATCCGGCGCCCGCATCGCAGAAGATCTCGGTCGTCGGCGTGCCTGGACCCTTGGCCTACACGGTTACCGCATCGACCAATAACAACAGCGGCAACTGGATTACGGTGAGTCCGGCGAGCGGCAACACGCCGTCGGATATTACGGTGGCTGTCAATGCAGGCACGCTGCCCGCCGGCGACTATACGGGGAAAGTGACTATCACCTCGACCGGCGCTACGGGCAGCCCCATCGATGTCCCCGTAACGCTGAAGGTCGTGACCGCGCAAACGCTCACCGTAGCGCCCGCGACCCTGAACCTCACGTACGTCCTGGGCTCCCCCACCACGCCTCAACCGCAGACCGTGCAGGTCACGTCTTCGGGAACGGGCGTGACGTTTAGCGCAGCGGCGACGACTACCGGCGGCGGCAACTGGCTGTCGGTCACCCCGGCCAGCGGAACCGCCCCGGCGAGCCTGACGATCAACACCAACGTTTCCGGTCTCCCGGCCGGCGATTACACGGGCACGATCGCCATCAACTCTCCGAACTCCGTCAACCAGCCGGCTGCAACGGTCACGGTCAAACTGTCCGTGCTCGTGATTCCGAAGCCCGTGCTGACAGCCGTTCAGAACGCCGCCAGCGCAATCATCGGACCGGTCTCGCCGGGGGAGAACATCGTAATCTATGGCTCCGGCATCGGACCCGCGACCCTGGCGCTCGGCCACGTCACCAACAACCTGTTTGACACGACCATCTCGAACACGCGAGTCCTGTTCGACGGTGTGGCCGCGCCGATCGTCTACGCGCGGGCCGACCAGACCAGCGTCATGGTGCCGTACTTCGTGGGCCGCGGCCCCTCGACCAATGTCGTCATTGAATATCAGGGCGTCCAATCCAGCCCTGTGACACTGTCGGTGAGCGCTACCGCCCCGGGAATCTACACCCTCAATCAGGCGGGTAGCGGCCAAGGCGCCATACTGAACGAGGACCTCAGCGTCAACGCGGCGGCCAACCGCGCGCCCAAGAACACTGTGATCGCGGTGTACATGACGGGCGAAGGCGCCACTTCCCCGAGCGGCATCGACGGCGGAATCGCCGGCTTCAACGGCACGCCGCTGGCGAAGCCGCTTCTGCCGGTGACCGCGACCGTCGACGGAATTCCCGCGACGGTTGAGTACTACGGCTCTGCCCCGGTCAGCATCTACGGCCTGATGCAGGTCAACATACGGATCCCGGCGAATGTTTCGTCCGGCCCGAGCGTTCCGATCGTCATCACGGTCGGGACCACCAGCACGCAGACCAACGTGACAGTGGCTGTGCAGTAGGCAACAGTGGGCCCGGCGGCCGGGGGTATGCCTCCGGCCATTCCGGATTCAGGGCCGGGGGAAGGCCATCCCCGGCCCGTTTTTATTGCCCGAGGATTTCCAGGAAGGCTTTGGCGGCGTGACTCAGGGCTCTCCTGGTCGGGTAAATCAGCCGGATTTTCCGCTCCACATGCATCTCCTTCACCCGCACCTCTGAGAGCAACCCCTGCCGGATCTCCTGCTCCACACACATCCTCGGCAGGAACGCCACTCCCACATTGTTCTGCACCAGCTTGCGAATGGTCTCGATGGTCGGCATCTCCACCTCCATGTGCAGTGGCACCTTGTGCACCTGAAACTCGCGCAATACCACGTCGCGATACGGCGATACAACATTGTGCGCGATGAACGTCTCCGCTCCCAGTTCGGCTAGCGAGATGGTCTTCTTGTGCGCCAGCCGGTGGTCCGGCGACACTACAAACGCCAGCGAGTCCGTATAGATCACCTTGGATTTGAGGCGCTCGTCTCCCGGATCGTAGCTGATCACGCCCAACTCGAGGTTGCCGTCCAGAAGTTCGTTCGGAATTTTGCTGCTCAGGCTGCGGCGCACCTGCACTTTTACTTTGGGATACAGTTCCCGATATTTTTCGATGTGCTGCAGAAGGTAAAGGGTGGTCGATTCGTTGGCCCCGATGGTCAGCCGGCCCGCGGAGTTGTCCCGCAGTTCGGCCAGGGAATTGTCCAGCTCCTGCTGCAGGCTCTGAAAACGGCGCGCGTACTCGAGGACGTTGCGGCCGGCGTCGGTCAGGATCAGGTCCTTCCCGGAACGGTCGATCAGCTTCTCGCCGAGCTCCTGCTCGAGGCGCTGCACCGCCAGGGAGATCGCCGGCTGGGTGCGGAAAAGCTTCTCCGCCGCTCGGGAGAAGCTCCTCTCGGTAGCGACCGTGAGAAAGACCTGGAGTGCGTGCAGCTCCACCGGGCCAGCATAACAGAAGTTAATGCCAGCCTGCAAAATTATAAATTTGCCAAATCTGTAGCCGGCCGTGACAATGGTTCTATTGGTGACCCGATGAGCGACCGCGTATACATTTTCGATACGACTTTGCGAGACGGCGAACAGTCGCCGGGCTGCAGCATGACCGTTCCCGAGAAGCTGCGCATGGCGCGCAAGCTGGTCGATTTGGGCGTCGACATCCTGGAGGCCGGCTTCCCGATCGCCTCGGAAGGCGACTTCGAAGCCGTGGACGCAGTCAGCCGGGAGTTTCCGTGGGCCCAGGTAGCCGCGCTGGCGCGCTGCTGCACGCTCGATGTGGAGCGAGCCGCCGCCGCCCTATCGCATGCCCGCCGTCCCCGTATCCACACCTTCATTGCAACCAGCGACATTCACCTCAAATTCAAGCTCAAGAAGTCCCAACAACAGGTCCTCGAGGAAGCCTCCGCGGCCGTCGAGCTGGCGCGCCGCCATGTGGACGACGTCGAATTCTCGGCCGAGGACGGGGCGCGCACCGATCCGGAGTTCCTGGAAAAGGTCTCAAAAGCGGTAGTAGCCGCCGGCGCCCGCACGGTGAATATCCCGGACACCGTCGGGTACTCCACCCCCAAAGAGTATGGCGCGCTGATCGGCCGCATCTCGCAGGCCCTCGGGGATTGCGCAATTGTCAGCGTCCATTGTCATGACGATCTCGGCTTGGCCGTCGCAAACTCCCTGGCAGCGGTGGAAGCCGGAGCGCGGCAGATCGAGTGCACCGTCAACGGGATCGGCGAACGGGCCGGCAACTGCTCGCTCGAAGAGATTGTGATGATTCTCAAGACGCGGTCGGACTCGTATCCGTACCACACCGGGGTGCACACCGAGCACCTGTACTCGGCGAGCCAGTTGCTCAGTTCCATCATCACCTTCGGGCCGCAGCCGAACAAAGCGATCGTCGGGCGCAACGCGTTCGCCCACGAGGCGGGCATCCACCAGGACGGCTATCTCAAGGAAAAGTCCACCTACGAAATCATCGACCCTCGCTCGGTCGGGGTGCCGGAAGGCAAGCTGGTCCTCGGCAAGCACAGCGGCCGGCACGCGCTCAATCAGCGCTGCAAAGAGCTCGGCTTCGATCTGTCGCGTGAGGAACTGGACCAGTTGTACCACCGGTTCACCGCGGTCGCCGACCATCGCAAGAAGGGTCTGATGGACGAGGAGATCGCCTCGCTCGTGAAAGAGGGCCGCGGAGGTGTGATGCGGGTGGCAGCCGATTAGTGGGGTGGAGCCTCACGACTGACTCATGAATCTTAACGTTCTCGTTCTACCCGGCGACGGCATCGGAACCGAAGTGACGCGCGAGGCCGTGCGCGTCCTGGAGCGCGTTGCCGCGAAGTGGAATCACCAGCTCAAGCTCACCGAAGGCCTGCTCGGCGGGGTCGCGATCCACCGGACCGGCACGCCGTTTCCCGAGGAGACCGCCCGTCTCGCGTCCGAGGCAGACGCCACCCTGATGGGCGCGGTCGGACTGCCCGAGTTCGACAATGCGCCGCCCGAGAAGCGGCCGGAAAAGGGTTTGCTCGGCATTCGCAAGGCGCTGGGCGTCTACGCGAATTTGCGCCCGGTGCGGGCCTACGCGTCGCAACTGGATTCTTCGCCACTGAAGAACCACCTGGTGGAAGGCACGGACATGATCATCGTCCGCGAACTGACGGGCGGGATCTATTACGGAACCCCGCGCGGCATTACGGGAAGCGGCGCGGAGGAGCGGGCGGTCAATACCATGACCTATACGCGCGCGGAGATCGAGCGTGTTGCCCGCATGGCCTTCCACCTGGCACGCGCCCGCCGCAAGAAGGTCACGTCCGTCGACAAGTCCAACGTGCTCGAGAACTCGCAGCTCTGGCGGCGTGTGGTAGTCGAGATCGCCAAAGAATTTCCGGACGTTGCGCTCGACCACATCCTGGTCGATAATTGCGCGATGCAATTGGTGCTCAACCCGAAGCGCTTCGACATCGTGCTGACCGAAAACATGTTCGGCGACATCCTGAGTGACGAAGGCGCGGTGTTGGCCGGATCGATCGGGATGCTGCCGTCGGCTTCGATCGGCGATCGGCGGCCCTCGGGCGCATGGGTTGGACTGTACGAGCCCGTCCATGGCTCGGCCCCCGATATCGCGGGCCAGAACAAAGCCAACCCGCTCGGCGCCATCGGCTCGATCGGTGCGATGCTGGAGTACAGTTTCGGATTGAAGGAAGAGGCGTCCGCCGTCGACGCCGCCATCGAGGCGGTGCTCGAAAGCGGTCGCGTAACCGCGGATTTACGACCTTCGGGCGCGCCCGCCACCACCGAACAGGTGGGTCAGGCAGTGTGCGCCGCGATCGGCTGAGCGGAGCTTACCGGCTTCGCTCAGCCGTAAATACTCCGCCTCCCTCGCGGGTCTGTACAATAAATCCGAGCCCGCTCGAGGTTCTGTAAGAAGGAAATATGTCGAAGCCACGCACGATTATCGAAAAATTGTGGGACTCCCACGTCGTCCACGAGCAGGCGGACGCCCCCACGCTGTTGTTCATCGACCTGCACCTGGTGCATGAAGTGACGTCGCCGCAAGCCTTCGACGGCCTGCGGGAGCGGGGATTGAAGGTCCGCCGCCCCGACCTGACCATCGCCACGGCCGATCACAGCATCCCCACCAGCGACCGTTCGCTGCCCATCGTCGACCAGATCGCGGCGAAACAGCTCGACCAGCTCGAGACCAATTGCAGGGACTTCGGTATTCGCTGCCTCGGCATTCATAGCGACCGCCAGGGAATCGTGCACGTCATCGGCCCCGAACTCGGGCTGACGCAGCCCGGCATGACGGTAGTCTGCGGCGACAGTCACACCGCGACCCACGGGGCGTTCGGCGCACTGGCCTTCGGCATCGGGACCAGCGAGGTGGAGCACGTCCTCGCGACCCAGTGCCTCCTGCAGCGGAAGTCCAAATCGTTCCAGGTGCGGGTGGAGGGAACGCTGAAAGCCGGCGTCACCGCGAAGGACATCATCCTGGCGCTGATCGCCCGGATCGGCGTCGGCGGCGGCACCGGCTGCGTGTTCGAGTTCACCGGCAGCGCCATCCGGTCGCTCTCGATGGAAGAGCGCATGACCGTCTGCAATATGTCGATCGAAGGCGGCGCGCGCGCCGGACTGATCGCCCCCGACGAGACGACGTTCGAGTATCTGAAGGGCCGCCCGCATGCGCCGAAGGGCGCGGACTGGGATGCCGCCGTCGCCCGCTGGAAGCAGCTTCCCACCGACGAGGGCGCCGTCTACGACCGCACCATCACCATCGACGCCGATGCGCTCGAACCCATGATTACTTACGGCACCAACCCCGGCATGGGCATGTCGATCACCGACACCCTTCCGGAAGCGTCGGACCCGAACATCGCCAAAGCCCTGAAGTACATGGGTCTAGAGGGCGGCCGGCGGTTGCTGGGCCATCCCATCGACGTGGTTTTCATCGGAAGCTGCACCAATTCGCGGATCTCCGATCTGCGCACCGCCGCGGGCGTCCTGAAGGGCCGCAAGGTGAACCCGAAGGTCCGGGTGATGGTAGTCCCGGGATCGCAGGAAGTCAAACGCCTGGCCATCGCCGAGGGCCTCCCCGAGATCTTCCGCGAGGCCGGCTGCGAGTGGCGCGAACCGGGCTGCTCCATGTGCATCGCCATGAACGGCGACCAGCTTTCGCCGGGCCAGTACAGCGTCTCCACCAGCAATCGCAATTTCGAGGGGCGGCAGGGCAAAGGCGGCCGCACGTTTCTCGCCAGCCCGCTGACCGCCGCCGCCAGCGCCATCACCGGCGTCGTCACCGACGTGAGGACTATCCTATGAAGCCGTTTACAAACTTCGAGAGCCGCCTGGTCCCGCTGAACATCACCAACGTCGACACCGACCAGATTATCCCCGCCCGGTTTCTGAAGACGACCTCCAAAATAGGTCTCGACAAGCAGCTCTTCAACGACTGGCGCTACGACGCACAGGGCAATCCCAATCCGGATTTCATCCTCAATCAGCGGCAAGCGCAAGGCGCGCAGGTGCTCCTCGCCGGCGACAACTTCGGGTGCGGCAGCTCTCGCGAGCACGCCCCCTGGGCGCTGACCCAGTTCGGTTTTCGCGCCGTGATCAGCACGTCGTTTGCGGATATCTTCAAGCAGAATTCGCTCAAGAATTCCCTGCTCCCGATCGTGGTCCCGCCGGACGTCGCCGACGAGCTGTTCGCAGCCGTCAGCGCGGATCCGAACGTCACGGTGAAGATCGATTTGCCGGCGCAGACCCTGACCACTCCTGGCGGACGCACGGTCGAGTTCCCCGTCGACAACTTCTCGAAGCATTGCCTCATGAACGGCGTCGACGAGCTCGGCTATATTCAGCAGCACGAGGCCGATATCGCCGCCTTCGAAACCAAACGGGTCGGATCGATCAACGCGCTCGCGGTGTAAACCATCCTGCAGCGGCTGGGGCCGCCGATGGTGAACCCGAATGTCGTCTGCGCTACGACTGGCGGCTATCGCCCAGGAAAACCAGCCTCACAACCGTTTCCAGATGGAACGTCTGCGGAAACAGGTCCACCAGCGTCATCCGCTCGATAGCGTAGCCTCCGGCTTTGAGCAGCGCGAGGTCGCGCGCCAGCGTCGATGGGTCGCACGCGACAATGTGCACGCGCGGCGGCCGTAGCGCGAGCAGCCGCTCTACCACTACCTTGCCGAGACCCGCCCGCGGCGGATCCAGCAACACCAGTTCCGGCGCCTTCTGGAGCTTCGTCAGGAACTCCTCCGCGCTCCGCTGCTCGGATTTCAGATTCGTCAGCCCGGCGCGCTCCGCGTTGAACTGGAGATCGCGAACCGCGCCGCCGCCCGATTCCACCGCCATCACCCGGCGGAATCGCCGCGCCATCGGCAGCGAAAAGAGCCCCACACCCGCATAGAGATCCAACGCCGTCTCGCCCTCCACCCCGTCGAGCGCGACGGCCGCCAACTTCTCGTACAGGAAGCGATTCACCTGGAAAAACGAGTTGCTGCTGACGCGGTACCGGCCCTCGTAATCCAGGGCGCCGGTCACGACTCCGGGAATCAACTCCGCGCACCAATCGAAAAACCGCCGAGCGACCGGTCGCTCGGTTTCAAGCACGTTCAACTGCACCTGCTGCTCGTCGCTGAAGATCTCGAGCGTGCGGACAAACCGCGGCCACCGCGGGTCCCTTTGCATCGACACCAGCGTGCGGATCACCTCGTTCACTTTGGGCGAGCTGATCGGGCAGTGGTCGATGGGGCACAGCTTGTCCGACCGCGCCTCGAAATATCCCAGCCGATTGTCGATCACGTGAAGCTGGGCGCGATTGCGGTACCCCCACGGCTCGGCCGAGATCACATCGATCTGCCGCGGCGGTTCGATCTTACCCAGGCGGCGCAGCTCCTCGATCAGGATCGCGCGCTTGGCCCCCATCTGATACGGATACGGCGCGTGCTGGTAATGACAGCCGCCGCAGTGCCCGAAATACGGGCAGGGGGCGGCCACCCGCTCCGGCGCCGGATGGAGGACCTCCAGCGTATGCGCCCGAACCAGTCCCGGCTTCTCCTGCTTCGCCACGGCGCGGATCCGCTCCCCCGGCAACACGAAAGGCGTGAACACGACGCGTCCGTCCAGACGCGCCAAGCCCTCGCCTCCGTACACCAGCTTCTCCACCGTGACTTCGAAATTGCTTACGATAAAGAATTACTCCCGTCCCCTACCATGAAAACACGAGTCTTTTCCGGAATGCAGCCTTCCGGTAACCTGCACATCGGTAACTATCTGGGCGCGCTTAAAAACTGGGTCCGCATTCAGAACGATTACGAGTGCATCTTTTGCATCGTGGATCTGCACGCGATCACCCTGTACCAGCAGCCGGCGGAACTCCGCGCCAAAATCGAAGAGATCGCCGCGCTGTATCTGGCCGCGGGAATCGACCCCAAGGTCAGTTCCATTATGGTGCAATCGGCGGTTCCCGCGCACGCCGAACTCGCCTGGATGCTCACCTGCGTCACCCCGATAGGCTGGCTCGAACGCATGACGCAGTACAAAACCAAAGCGGCGAAGCAGGAATCGGTGGGCGACGGCTTGCTGCAATATCCCGTCCTCATGGCGGCGGACATCCTGTTATACCAGGCCGGCATCGTGCCCGTCGGGGAAGATCAGGCGCAGCACCTGGAGTTGACCCGCGATGTCGCGCAGCGCTTCAACAGCCTTTACGGAGACACCTTCGTCGTTCCCGGCACGAGTCTGCCGGCAGTCGGCGCGCGCGTCATGGGACTGGACGACCCCGCGCAGAAGATGAGCAAGTCGTCCAGCGGCGCCAACCACGCCGTCGCCCTCCTCGACCCTCCCGACAAGATCCGCAAAACGATCATGCGCGCCACCACCGATTCCAACCCCGCCGTCGAGTTCGCCGGCGCCGGACCCGGCGTGCTCAATCTCCTGTCGATCTATCAGGCGTTCTCCGGCGCAACCGATGACGAGATGAAGGCGAAATTCACGGGCATGCGCTATGGCGACCTGAAGAAGCAGGTCGCGGAGATGGTGGTCCTGCATCTCGAGCCTTTCCAGCAGCGCTACCGCGAAATCCGCTCGGATCCGGGATATCTCGCCGGCGTTTTGCGCGAAGGCGCGGAACGCGTCGCTCCGATTGCCGACGATACGGTTCGCTTGGTCAAAGAGCGGATGGGCCTGTACGTTTGACGGCGCTTTAGCGATCCGCCATGCTCCGCTCCTACCTGCGACTCCTCCGCGAGAACCGCAACTACCGCCTTCTGTGGCTGGCGCAGGTCGTGAGCGAAATGGGCGACTGGTTCTACGCCCTCGCCGTGTACAACCTGCTGCTCGCCCTCACCGGCGACAAAGCCCAGGCAGTGGGACTCGCCGTCGTGCTCCAGGTTCTTCCGCACACCCTCGTCGCGCCCGCCACCGGCGTCATCAACGACCGCATTAGCCGCAAGCGCATCATGATCGGCGCCGACGTCGCGCGATTCTTCGTCGTGCTCGGCATGCTCGGCGTGCGCACCCCGGGGATGGTGTGGCTGGTGTACCCCCTGCTGTGCCTAGAGACCATCGGCGCAGCCCTATTCGAGCCCGCCCACAGCGCTGTCATTCCCAACATAGTCCCCGAGTCCGACGTGCTGGCGGCCAACGCGCTGGCCTCCATCACATGGTCGTTTTGCCTGGCCGTGGGCGCGTCCTTGGGCGGCGTGGTGGCCGTGCTGCTCGGGCGCGACGCCGTCTTCCTCCTCAATGCGTTCTCCTTCCTCGGATCGGCCTGGCTGATCCGCCGCATGAAATTCGCCGAGCCGCACACGGCCGAATTGGGACCGCTCCGCGCCCGCGACCTGGTCGACTTCTCCCCCGTCCTCGAAGGCGCCCGCTACATTCGCGCCGACCGCCGGCTGTTTGCCACCGTCTTCGTCAAGGGCGGCATCGGCCTGCTGGGCGCCAACAACGTGCTGCTGCCGATCCTGGGCCAACGCGTGTTCCCCATGCGCATCGGCGGCCTCGATGAAGCTCGCGCCGCTACGCTCGGCATGAGCCTGCTGATGGGCGCGCGCGGCATCGGAGCCCTGATCGGGCCGCTCATCAGCGGCCGCCTGGCCGGCAACGGACACACGCGAATGCGCCTGGGAATCCTCGCGGGATTCCTGCTCGCTTCCGCCGGGTATTTCTGTCTGGGATTCTCGCGTTCGCTGTCGCTGGCCGTCGCCGCCGTGATCGTGGCGCACGCCGGATCCTCCACCAATTGGGTGTTCTCGACCACCCTGCTCCAGATCTACACCACCGACCGCTTCCGCGGGCGTGTCTTTGCGGCGGATTTTGGATTGTGTATGCTCGGCATATCGGCCAGCAGTTATCTGGCCGGCGTCGCCATCGATTGGGGGCTGCCCGCGCGCACTTACGCGGTGGGAATCGGGGCGGTCATGCTCGTGCCCGCCGCGGGATGGGCCTGGGCATTGCACAAAACGCGTTCGGAAAGGAAGGAAGATGCTTAAGACGCTGGTATGGATCTGGTGCGCCGTAGTGGGGCTGGCGCAAACGCCCGACCTCGCGAAGCTCATGCACGAGTCCGCCGCTGCCTGGAACCGCGGCGACCTCGAAGCCTTCGCCTCCTACTACGACGACTCGCCGCAGACCACGTTCATTGGCCGCGACGTCACCCGAGGCGGCACAAAGGCCATTCTCGACCGTTACCGCAAAGGCTACCCCACCCGCGAGAAGATGGGCACGTTGACGTACTCAGACCTGGAGACCAGGCCGCTTGCCGACGGCCTGGCGCTGATGACCGGACGCTTCGCGTTACAGAGAACGGCGGCCGGGGGAGGCGATTCCTCCGGCCGTTTTACGCTCATCTGGAAGAAGACGCCGGCCGGCTGGAAGATCATCCACGACCACACCAGCGCGTAGGTGCTAGTTCCCCGCCGGAAGCGGCTTCATCATCAGATTCCGATACTGCACGATGCTCCCGGGATTGTGCTGCTGCAGCGCCAGGTACCCCTTGGTATACCGGTTCTGCGCATCGACCGTGTCCACCACAGTCTTCCCGTTGATCTTGATAATGATGTGGTTCCCCTGCGCGATGATGTGCTGCGTCCACCAGGTGTCGTCCTGAATCAGCTGATCCGTGATCTTGACGATCCCATACAGGCTGCCGGTCTTCTGCGGATCGGGCGAGGTATTCTCCACCTGCGATTCGTATCCCTTGGGGAAGCCCGGACCAAACGCCGTCCGGAAGTACATCCCGGAATTCCCGCTGTGATTCAGTTTCACCTCCGCGCGAAACTCGCAGTTCTCACACTCCCGGACCATCCAGAACAGATGGCTCGCCGGGCCGTCGCCGGTCAGGATCCCGTTCACCACCTTCCAGCTTTCCGGCCGCTCGTTGGCTTTCCAGCCGTCAAGCGTCTTGCCGTCGAACATGCTGATCCAACCGTCCTTGCCGGGGGTCGGATGGTCCTGGCCGGATAGCACCGTCAGGCCGAGCGCCAGGCTGAACCCGGCAAAAATCAAACCGCTGCGCACCATGACGCTTATCTTAACCAAACTCGCGGCTGCTATCCTGCTCTTCATGAGATTGCCGGTGCTGGCCTTGATCGTGCTGCCTGCGTTCGCGCAGGGGACGCTCGACTATCTGAATCACAATCGGCCGGTTCTGGACGCTCACAACTGCTACCCGTATAAGGGCGAATGGGCGGACCGGATCGACCGGGCGCTGCGCACCGGATTCCCCGTCGGCATTGAGCAGGACCTCGCCTGGTACGTCGACCCGGCGACCGGCAAAGGCCGCGTGGTAGTTTCACACACCGAGAACGTCACCGGCGCCGAGCCGGACCTGCGAGCTTACTTCTTCGAACATGTGCGGCCCATTATCGAGAAGGCGTTGGCCGATAACGATCGCCCCCGCTGGCCCCTCATCGTGCTGCATTTCGATTTCAAGATGGTTCCGCCGCCCCTGCTGCACGCCGTCTGGGATCTCCTCGGCGAGTATCAGGGCTGGATCACCACCGCCACCAAAAGCGCCGACCCCCACACGTTGACGCCTTTCGATACCAAGCCGCTTCTCGTGCTTACGGAAGACGCCGACGCACAGGAAAAGATCTTTTACGACGAGGTCCCCGTCGGCTCGAAACTGCGCCTGTTCGGCTCGGCGCATACCAAGGCGGTCGCCGGCCAGCCAAAGGCGGAGCACGACCGCCTGCTCGCGACGCTCCCGCCCTCCGAACTGCTGCCGACCCAGGCGACCACCTACCGCCGCTGGTGGAACAATTCCTGGTTCACGGTCGAGGAAGGCGGCCAGCGTAAAGCCGGCGACTGGACCGCCGCTGACGAACGGCGGCTACGCGCCCTGGTCGACCACGCCCACCGGTCGGGGTACTGGATCCGCTTCTACACCCTCGACGGCTTTACCGCCTCCGAGAGCAAAGGCTGGGATCAGAGTTATAACTTCGGCAGCCGCGAAGCGGTGGCCGCCCGGTGGAAAGCCGCGGTGGCGGCGGGTGTCAACCTGATCGCTACCGATCAATACGAAGACTTCAAAGCGGCTCAGTAGCTCACTCGAACGTGAGCCCTGTCTACCCGCGCAATCTCTTCGGCAGCTTGGCAAAAACCAGATCGTAGGACCGCTTCACGTATCGCTTGATTTCAGCCGCGGTCAAAGCGTCCTCCGACTGAAGCGCCACCCACTGCGCCCGCGCCAGGTACGGCGCCGGGATGATCCCCGGCCGCTCCGTCAATTCGGCGAAATCCTCCGCGCTGCACTTGAACGACAGGCATACCGGCGCCGGCTCCAGTGGCGTCACGGCGAACATCTTCCCGCCCACTTTGAACACCAGGTCCGAGCCCCACTGCACGGTTTCCGTGGCTTTGGGCAGCGCCATGCAATAGCCGCGGATGAAGTCGACGTCCATCCCGCGATTTTACTTCGCGATCTTCACCAACACCACACCGTGCGAGGGCACTTCCGCCGAATAATCGCCGGACTTCGTGCCGAGATCCTGGTGCTTCCACAAATCGCGCAGCTGGTGCGATCCGCTGACCCCGAGATCGCTCCACCTGGCCGTAACCTTGGCCGCAGCGGCGCCGCGATTGAACAGCCCGACTGCGTGACCTCCGTCCGCGAGCGGCTTGGCCCACACCTCCAGGTCGCCGTCTTTCGATACCCGTGTCCCCTGCTTCCCGAGCTTATCCTGATCGACTGCGATCACTTCCTTGTTCATCAAAATCGCGGCGATCGAGGGCTTCATGTCGCGGATGTCGTTCCCCGCGAGCAGCGGCGCCGCCAGGATCGACCACAGGCTCATGTGCGTCTCGTATTCGGTGTCCGTCATGTGCCCATTGCCGATCTCCAGCATGTCCGGATCGTTCCAATGGCCCGGGTTGGCGTACTTCTCGCGCCCGATCTGCTGGTCGAACCCGATATGCGACATCGAGTCCCAGGCGTCGCGAATGTCACCGGTGGTCCGCCACAGATTGCCGCCCACCAGAGCACCCCACTCGCCCACGTCCAGGTTGCCGTATTGGCAGAGGCTGTACACGATGGGCCGCCCCGAAACGAGCAGTGCCTGGCCCATCTTGGCATACGCGTTCGCCATGGTCGCCTGATCGTTTTCGTAAACCTGCGCCGCGCTGCACCAGTCGTACTTCAGATAGTCGATTCCCCATTTCGCGAAAGTCTTGGCGTCCTGCTCCTCGTGCTGATAGCTGCCGAGGTAACCCGCGCACGTCCTCGGCCCCGGAGAAGAGTAAATCCCGAGCTTCAATCCCTTGCTGTGGACGTAGTCGGCCAGCTTCTTCATGTCGGGAAATTTATTGTTCGTGGTGATATTGCCCTGCGCGTCGCGGTGTCCGGACTCCCACGTATCGTCGATGTTGACGTACACATACCCGGCGTCGCGCATTCCGGTCCTTACGATGGCGTCGGCCATCTCGCGCACCATCGCGTCGGTCACCTGGCCCTGGAATTTGTTCCAGCTGTTCCAACCCATGGGCGGCGTTTTTGCCAAGCCGTTGCTTTTCACCGCGCCCGGCATCGGAAGTTTCACCAGCGCCGGGCGCGGCGGCAGCGGCTCGGGCTTCTCGGCCGAGACCCGCGACAGCTCGAACACCTGCGCAGGACGGGGCGGAGGAGGAGGACCGCCCGCGGGACCGCGGCCCGGGGCGCCACGTCCGCCGAACGCCGGCATCGTGAGTTTCAGCTTCCCGCCTTCCAGAACGGCGTTGTACGTGATCTTTTGCGGCGCGCCGCCGCGTCCCGGACGCTCGGCCTCCAGCGTCACCTTGTTCCCGTCGACTTTGCCGCCGTTGATTGTATCGTTGAACCGCCCGCCCTGGATGTATCCCGAAAGCGTGCCGTCAGCCGCCTGATTCACCGCCAGCACGAATTCGAGTCCGTTGTCGTATTGCGATGCCTGTCCGGTCCATCGGCCGGTCAGGTTCTGGGAATATGCGGCCGCCGCGCAGCACAGCGCGGCAGTGCTGACTTGCAGCCACTTCCAATTCGACTTCATGGACTTGTTGTAGCAGGTTTACGCCAAACCGGCGGTTCGACCACGAACCTACTTGATCCAGGCCATTCCGTCCGGGCCGACGCCGGTCTTGAGCCGGTCCACCAGTTCCAGGCTCTTCAGGTCGACCACGGCGACGTTGTCGTCGCCCGTCACCGCGCAATACGCGCGGGAACTGTCCGGCGTAATCAGAATGCCCGCCAGTTGCCGCCCCAGTTTGATGCGTTTGACGTCTTTTCGCGTTGCCCGCTCAAGGACCACCAGTTCGCCCGCGTCCAGGTCGGAGATCAACACCAGCCGGCCATCGGGCGTGAACTTCAGGCGGTTCGATCGTTTGGTCTGCACGTTGAACGTATTCACAACCCGCTTGGTGGCGACGTCGATCACCGAGACGCTGCCGTCGCGCGAATTGGCCGCCCAGAGCTGTTTGCCGTCGGGCGAAAGGTCGAACCCCTCCGGCCCTTTGCCCACCGGCACCACCGTCTCGTTCCAGTTGTTCACCCCGGCGCGCTCGATCACCGTAATGCTGTCCGACCCGATGTTCGACGTGAAAATCCGGCTCTCGTCGGGCAACGCCAGCACCATGTGGGTGCTGTTCTGGCCCGTCCCGAGCACCATGTCGACCTTGTTCGCCACAGGATCGTAACGGCCGATCACCTTGTTCGCCTCGGCCGTAAAATACACCTTGTTGCCCACAGTGGAGAGTCCGTGCGGCCGGCTCAGCGGCGTCAGATCTACCCGGTGCAGCTCTTTACGCCCCGCAATGTCGATCACCGAGAGCGAGTTGCCGCCGCCGTAGTTGGAGACGAATGCCAGTTTTCCGTCCGCGGAGACCTCGACCTCGTGCGGCTGCTCGCCGGTGCGCACCGTTCCCAAAACTTTCTTCGCTCCCGGGTCGACGATTGCGAGCGATCCCTCCTTATTGAGAACCAGCAGTGTCTGCGCCGGCGCGAGGCCTGCCGCCGCGACCATGGCGATGAGCGACGCAAGTTTCATAGATGAATGTTATCGTGAACGCAATGCAGCGTGAAAGCTCTGTCGCGGCGGCTCCGGGTCGAGTCAACCTCATCGGCGAGCATATCGACTATCACGGGTTGCCGGTGCTCCCAATCGCGCTCGAACGCCGCATCCGGGTCCGGTTTCACACGCGCGACGACCGGCGGATTCAGGCCGCCTCCAGCCCTTACGGCCCGCGCGAATTCGAGTGGACGGACGACCTTGCCCCCGTCGCGCGGGGCGACTGGGAAAACTATCTTCGCGCCGCCGCCCGCGTTGCCGGCACATTCCTCCCCGAAGACCGCGTGGGCATTGATGCCGGGATCACATCCGATCTGCCTGCCGCCGCCGGTTTGTCCTCCTCCTCGGCGCTGATTGTGGCGGTCACGCTTGCCTTGCTGCGCGCCAACGGCCAGAATCCGGCATTCGAGGAGCTGATGGAAGTCTTGCCCGATGGGGAACAGTTCGTCGGCACCCGCGGGGGTGGCATGGATCACGCTGCCTCCCTGGCCTCACGAGCCGGATGCGCGTCGCTGATCGGCTTCGACCCCGTAACCATCCGTCACATCCCGATCCCCGCCGGCTGGGCATTTCTCGTCGCCAACAGCATGGTGCGCGCCGAAAAAGCCGGCAGCGCGCGCGAAGAATACAACGCGCGGCGCAATGCGACCCTGACCGCGCGCGCGAAGATCGGTCGTGGCGAACCGCTGACCGGGCTGGAACGCGAGGCGTACCTGCACGTGACGAGCGAAACCGAGCGTGTGGCGGAAGCGGTCGATGCGATGGAACGCGACGATGCCCCCACTTTCGGACGGCTGCTGCTCGAATCCCACGCCAGCCTGCGCGACCGCCTCCGAGTGAGTTGCCCCCCGCTCGACCGTCTGGTCGAGATCGCAATGGCGTCGGGAGCGCTTGGAGCACGGCTGACGGGCGCGGGCTTCGGCGGCTGCGTCGTGGTCCTGGCCAAGAGAGTGGCGCTGGACAGCGTGCGGCAGGGCATAGTTGAAAAGTTCTACGGCGGTGCGACGGAACACGTTTTTGAGGCGATTGCCGGCTCGGGTGCGCTGTGTTGACCGGCGCCCACTACGAGGACATCTAAATGCAGCTTCATACCATCGACTGGATCATCGCGTTCATCGCGGTCGCCATCTGCTTCATCCCTGCGCTGTTCTTCGGCAAGCGCTCGGGGAAGAACACCGCCGAGTTCTTTGCATCCGGGCGCTCCGTCCCGTGGTGGCTCGCCGGGCTCTCCATGGTCGCCACGACGTTCTCCAGCGACACGCCCAATCTCGTGGCCAATTTCGTCCGTACCCAGGGCGTCGCCGGCAACTGGCAGTGGTGGGCCTTCACGCTGACTGGCGTCGCCACGGTGTTCTTCTATGCCCGGCTGTGGCGGCGCTCGGGCGTTCTCACCGACCTCGAATTCTACGAGCTGCGCTACTCCGGGAAGGCCGCCGGCGCCGTCCGGGGTTTTCGCGCCATCTACCTCGGCCTGCTCTTCAACTGCATGATCATGGCGACGGTAAACCTCGCCGCCTGCAAGATCGCCGCCATCCTGTTTGGTCTGGAGCGGTGGCAGACGCTGCTCGCCGTCGGCCTGCTCAACGTGGTCTTCGCCACCCACTCGGGGTTATGGGGCGTGCTCGTCATCGACATGTTCCAGTTCTTCATCAAGATGTCGGCGGTTATCGCCGCCGCCTACTTCGCCGTAACCCTGCCCCAGGTGGGCGGCCTCCACGGCCTGGTCGCCAAGCTGGCGCCCTTGCGCGGTCCCGGCGGCGTGAACTACCTCAACATGCTGCCCGACTTCCATGACAACTGGAATCTTGCCTTCGCCGTCTTCATCATGCCGATTGCCGTGCAGTGGTGGGCCGTCTGGTATCCCGGCGCCGAGCCCGGCGGCGGCAGCTACATCGCCCAGCGCATGCTCGCCTCGAAGTCCGAAAAAGACGCGCTGGGCAGCACGCTGTTCTTCAACGTCGCGCACTATGTGCTGCGGCCCTGGCCGTGGATCCTGGTCGGCCTCGCCTCGCTCATCGTCTACCCGCAACTCTCCGACATTCAGACGGCCTTTCCCAATCTCGATCCGAAGCTCATCGGCCACGATATCGCCTTCCCGGCCATGCTGCGCTTCCTGCCGGTGGGCTGGATGGGCCTGATGCTCGGCGGACTGGTGGCGGCGAACTCGTCCACCATCCTGACGCACCTGAACTGGGGCGCCTCCTACCTCGTCCACGACTTTTACCGGCGCTTCGTCCGCCCGGACGCCGCCGAGCGCCACTACGTGCTCGCCGGCCGTTTTGCGACGGTTTTGCTGTTCGTGCTCTCGTCGGCGCTGGTGTTCGCGCTCGACACCGCGCAGGGAAGCTTTAATATCATTCTCCAGATCGGGGGCGGCACCGGGCTGCTGTATCTGCTTCGCTGGTACTGGTGGCGGGTCAACGCCTGGTGCGAAATCGTCGCCATGATCAGCTCCTTTCTCACCGCATTGGTCCTGCTGATTCTGACCCGGCGCGGCGTCGAAATCGGCTCCGCGCAAGGCCTTATCATTGTGATCGCCGTCACCACCCTCTGCTGGATACTCACGGCCTACGTCGGCCCGCCCACCGATCCCGCGGTGCTCGTCAATTTCTACCGTAAAGTGCGGCCGATGGGACCCGGGTGGGCGCCCGTGCGCGCCAAGGCCAGGCTCACTTCGGCGGAGCTCGCCGAGACCGGCGATAATTTCCCACTCGCCCTGGTTGGCTGGCTCAGCGGGTGCATAATGATCTGGTCGGCGTTATTCACAGTAGGTAATTTCCTGTACGGGCGTACTGGGTATGCCCTCGGGCTATTGCTCGTGTTCCTGGTCAGCGGCGCGATCGTAAGTCGCGTCGTTCATCGGCTTTGGCGTTAAAAGGCAGGGGCTTCTCCCGAGGCGAATCGGCAATCGTGCGCATTGTACCCATCAAAAGTTTCGATTGGACGCTCCCCGGGGGCTCCCGTACGATGGGGACAAGCCTCGCCTATGAGCACAATAACAACAATGATTCCCGACTCTCCGGTTTCGCTGCTCCATCGCGTTAGCAGCATCGTGAGCTCCGATCTCTCCCTGGAAGAGATGTTGGGCGAGATCATCGGTCTGACCGTGCAAGTTACCGGCTGCGATGCCTGCCTCGTTTATTTGATCGATCACGAAGCGAACGAAATGGTCCTGCGCGCCTCGCAGGTTCCGCATGCCGCCGATCTGGGCGAACTGCGGATCAAGATGGGCGAAGGCGTGACGGGTTGGGTCGCCGAGCACCGCTCGGTCGTAGCGCTAAAAACCAACGCCGCCGCCGACCCGCGCTTCAAACGCTTCCAGGCTCTCGTGGAAGACACGTATGACGCGTTCCTGTCCGTGCCCATCGTGACCGGCGGTGAGGCCATCGGCGTCATCAACGTGCATCACCGGGAGGCGCACGAGCACACGCAGGAAGAGATCTCGCTGCTGATTTTCATCGGCGAGCAGATGGGAGGCGTCGTCTCTAAGGCACGGCTCATGGAAGAGGCCGCCTCCATCAAACGCCAGTTGGAGGATCGAAAACTGGTGGAGCGCGCCAAGGGAATCATTCAGAAGAAATACAACACCACCGAGGAGGATGCCTACTTCCGCCTGCGCAACCAGAGCCGCCGCCTGCGCCGCTCGATGCGCGAACTGGCCGAAGCTGTCATCCTCGCCGAAGACATCCAGAATCCCTAGTTTCTGCCGAGCAAGCCGCCAGGCTGCGATGCTTCGCCAACGAAAAAGCCCGTGAGAACATTGTTCCCACGGGCATTATCACCATCGATCAGTCAGTTCGTTCGGGACGGCAATCGCTCCAACCGCCCTATTGCGGAAAGCTTTCGGGCGCCTTCACCTTCTGCCATCCTTCGCCGCTCAACGACTGTAAGAACGCCACCAGGTCGCTCTTTTCCTGATCCGTCAGATGCAGCGGTTTGATATTCTCGTCCAGATTGCGGTTCTTGATCCCGCCCTTGTTGTAGTACTCGACCACCTCTTCGAGCGTCTTCAAGCTCCCGTCGTGCATGTACGGCGCGGTGTGCGCGATTTCGCGTAGGGTCGGCGTCTTGAACACCCCCCAATCGCGCGGATCTTTGGTAACCGCGAAACGCCCGACGTCCGGATCCGGCTTGTCTGACCCGACCCCGATGTTGGCGTACGCGTTGAGCGTGAAGTTCGCGCCCTCGTGGCACTTGTCGCACTTCGCTTTGTCGAAGAACACCGACATCCCGCGAACCTGCGCCGGAGTCAACGCCTGCTTGTTGCCCAGCTTGTAACGGTCGTACGGGGCGTTGCCCGACAACAGCGTGCGCTCGAAGCAGGCGATCGCCATGGCTACGCGGTCGATCGTGATCTCGTCCGAGCCGAAGGCTTTGGCGAACATCGGACGGTAGCCCGGAATCTGCTGCAACCGGCCCACCAGCGCCTCGTGCGTGTTTCCCATTTCGATCGGATTCGCCATCGGGCCTTTCGCCTGGTCTTCGAGCGTGGCGGCGCGGCCATCCCAGAACTGCGCCAGCGTATACGCGCGATTGATGATCGTCGGGGCGCTGCGGTTCCCCTTCTGCTTGCGGATCCCCGTTGAGACCGCTGCGCCATCGGTGAACGCGTACTGCGGATCGTGGCACGAAGCGCAGGACAACGTCTCGTCCGCCGAGAGGCGCTTCTCGAAATATAAATACCGTCCCAGCTCGACCTTCGCCGGAGAGTACGGATTACTTGCCGGCCAGGTAAGCGGCGGCAGCCCCGCCGGCGCCTTGATCTGCGCCTCGGCGGCGAAACACATCCACAGCACGGCCGGCGCGAGTGCGCCGGCCGCGAACGATCGGGTACGCATGGAATTTACTTCGTCAAGCCCTGGACATAGATGGCGCGGTAGCCGCCCACGGAAGCTTCCGTGCCGCTAACGGAAACGATGTGGCCCATGTGAGCCGCCCCGGAAGCCTTCGCGTCGACTCCGCCGTCGCGGCGCGGGTCATGCTCCTCAGGCATCAGCATGTAGAGCGAGCCGTCCTGCGTCAGGAGACCGATCGGCTGCCCGTTCTGCACACATTTCTGGCCGCACGACCGGTGCTTCTCGCCATGCTTGCCGAGTTGGATGTAGCACGAAAAATCAACAATCTCGCCGACCCGGGTAATCGGATGGCCGGGCTGCGGCTTGCTGTCTACTCCCGCCGCGGTAGTCGTCGTGGTCCAAGGCTCCGGCGACTTCGCGCCCAGGCTCGCCATGGGCTTGTCATAGCTGCCGCTTTCGACCGTCATCTCGGGGTGCAGAATCGAGCCCTTCGCCGGCGCCTTCTTCGGCGCGTCCTGGGCGGCCAGAGTAACGGCGGCCGCGATCGCAAACAGCACGGTCAGTGTCTTGCGTTTCAAAATGGTTCCCTCCACTTTCTTTTGAAAAGGTTATCACAGCACGCCGGGGACGAAACCTCAGGCTTGCCGTTCCGGTATTCCCGCCGGTGCGCCTACCTGTGAAACTGATCGCCGCGCCGCCAGTCCACCAGTTTCGGCTGGTTCGCCGCATCCATCCCCAGCAGAAAACCGAATTCGGCGGCCTGCTGTAAAGCGGTGAAGTCCCAGTCCGCCTGAAATTCGTCCGATGGCTGGTGGTAGTGCTTTTCGTTGTACTCCTCGTACATCTTCTTGCCCCAGCCGGCCGGCTTGCCCGCGAACTCGGTGGCGGCGCCGATCGAGAACGCGGGAATGCCGGCGTGCGCGAACGAGAAGTGGTCCGACCGGAAATAGTGGCCCGCCTCGGGCGCCGCGTCGGGCGCGATCTCGAGCCCGAGGCGTTTGGCAATCTGCTGCGTCATCGGCAACGCCGTCGTGCGTTCCGCGCCGGTCAGCACGATGTCCTTGGCCTTGCCCCACGGGTACAGCGCGTCGTAATTCAGTGCGATGGCGGTCTTCGCCGGTGGAATCAAAGGATGCGTTCCGTAATACTCGGAGCCTCGCAAACCGCCCTCCTCGGAGGTCACAGCCAGGAACAGCGCCGAGCGCCTTGGCTTCTGCGGCATCGATCCCCAGACCCGCGCCAGTTCCAGCAGGATGGCGCATCCGGTCGCGTTGTCGATCGCGCCGTTGTAGATCGCGTCGCCGTTCACTGGTGTGCCGATCCCGAGGTGGTCCCAGTGCGCGCTGTAGATCACCGCCTCGTCCTTCAATTTCGGATCGCTCCCGGGTATGATTCCCGCCACGTTGCGCGTTTCCATCTCCCGAATCTTCGACGGGATGTGGGCGCGGATCTGGATTCCCAGGTTGATCGGCTTGAAGTCGGGCTTGTCAGCAGCCGCCAGGAGTTCGTCGACGGAATGATTCGCAAGGCCGAGCAGCTTGTCGCCGGCCTCTTTGGTGATCCAGCCCTGAAACGAAAGCGCCTTCTCGTTCGGCGCGAGTTTCACGAACGGCGTCTCGCGCCCCCACGAGTTTCGCACGACCTCCCACCCGTAGCTGGCCGTCGGCGTGGTGTGGATGATGATAGCGGCTCGCGCCCCGTGCCGGAGCGCCTCCTCGTATTTGTACGTCCAACGTCCGTAATACGTCAGCGCACGGCCGTCGAAGAATTTGGGATCGGTGGATGGCGGCTCATTGGTGAACAGGATAACGACTTTGTTACCAACATCCACGCCCTTGAAGTCGTCCCATTTGAATTCCGGGGCCGTAATCCCATGGCCGATGAACACCGCTTCGGCTTCGAACCGGGCGTCCGGTTGTTCACTCGGGTTGAGGCCGATGAACTCGTCTCCCCACTTGAAATCGACGGTCTTACCCCCAACCACGGCCGAAAGCGTCGCGCCCGGCGCCGTTTCGACGCCCACCAGCGGAACTCGCTGGTAATAGGTCCCGTTGTCGCCAGCCGGTTTGGCGCCGGCCAGGGCAAGCTGGGTGGCGATGTACTCGGCCGAAAGCTCCCCGCCACGCTGGCCCGGCCCTCGCCCTTCCAGCAGGTCGCTCGACAGGAATCTGGTGTGTTCGCGAATCCGCGCGGCGGAAATGGAAGTGTCCTGAGCGCCCAGGGACAGCGTCAACAGGAAAGCCGCAAGCAGCCTCATCCGGCCATTGTAACGTTAGCGCGCGCCGGGGAACGTGGTCACGATATCCGGCAGGCCGTCCTTCTTGCCGCCGCTGATGTCCGCCGAAGCGAAATAGCGCTCGCCCGACAACTTGCGATACACCGCGCCGGCCACCCCCGCGGCCACCGGCCCGTTCACTGTCTTGGTCCCGGTCAGCATCACAACAACCACGAGTTGGTGATGGTTCACTTCGTTGAAGGACCCGAACCAGCCCATGTGACTCGCCACGCGGAAATCCGTGCACGTCCCCGTCTTGCCCAGGATTGGCTCGCTCGGATCGTAGTTCGCCCGGCGCGCCGTGCCGTAATCCACGGCGCCGCGCATTCCCAGCTTGATATCCGGAATGCCGTTGGGCGCGAGTTCGAGCGTGCGCTTCACCTTCGGCTCGAAGTGCTCGATCTCCTCGGACGTGCGCGGATACTGCAGGTAATACATCGTGCCGCCGTTGGCAATGGCCGAGAGCAAACTAGCCAGTTCCAAAGGGGTCTGCAGGAAGCCCTCCCCGAAAGCTGTCATCATCCCGACGCCGCCCCACTTCGGCGGCTCCGCGGGAACGGTTCCCGGTTGCTCGCCCGGGATATTGAGTCCGGCCAACTCGCCCAACCCGAGCATATGCGCGTATTTCGCTACCCGCTCGAATCCGAGCCGGTTCCCGAGCACCGAGAAATACTGGTTGTTGGACGTCGCCAGCGCGTTGGTCATGTTGAAGCTGACGCGCCGGCCGATCGGGACGTTGGTGTCGCGGTCCACGACGTTTTCCGTCAGGGCGGCGAGCGATGTCACCAGCTTGATGGTGGAGCAGGGTGTGAACCCGCTTTTGAGCGCCAGCTTCTGGTTCACCATCGTCAGGATGCGGCCGCTGGTTGGATCGACCACCACCACACTGCCGTTCATCGTGCCGAGGGCATCCACGGCCGCCCGCCGGATCTCCAGGTCTTCGCCGTCTACGTTATCTCCTTCGGTCGGATCGACCGGGGGCGCCGGCTTGTACTTGGGAGCGGACTTCTTTTTGCGGAGGGACGTGGAAGCGAACTTTTTGACCGTCGTTTTCTTCGTGGCGACAGTCCGAGGCGCGGTTTTGGTCTGGGCGATCAGCGAGCCGACATTGTGGAGGAGTCCCGCCACAATCAGGACGGCTAAAATGTAAACTTTCATGAGCGGCGCTTCACAGCGTTCATTTTAACCATGGTGTTTCCATCGGTCAAATCATTTCAGCAGCATTACGCTGTAATTCCGGTAACAAAAGTTCGCTATCCGAAGAGAACCGATTCTCCATCTCCGCGATCTTAAATCATCTCGTTCAGCAGTTCCGGCCGGGGGCTCGGGATCACCACTTTATTCACCAGCATGCCCTTCTGCCCGACCACCTGCGCCCCTGCGTCGATGGCGCTCTGCACGGCGGCGACATTGCCCGTCAGCGTCACGAAGGCTTTGCCTCCCAGCGCCATGGCGAGGCGGATCTCGATTAAAGCGACGTTTGCCGCCTTCACCGCCGCGTCCGCCCCCTCGATCAGCGAAGCCACCGAAAACGACTCGAGAATCCCGAGCGCGTCCAGAACCTCGACCTTCGAAGATCCCGAAATCGCCGGGAATACCGCCTCGTGCAGATTCGGTATGACAAAGGAGTCGATCACCGAGAAACGGGCCGCCTGCGTCCCGGCGGAGACCGCCGACTGCACTGCGGAAACGTCGCCCCGGACCATCACCATATACTTCCCCGAGCAGATCGACCGGGACAAAAGCAGGTCGACGGCCGCTGCCTTCAGCATAGCGTCGGCGGTCTGGTATCCGGACGCAATACTGGTCAATTCAATCAGTCCAATCGAGTCTTTTGCCATCTTTATGCCGTAATTTCGACGAAATCGGGGGTCAAAACGCGTATTTTGCCATCAATACTGGCATGAATGTTGGCGCCGAGCTGCGAATCCTGCACGCGCCCGATGACCTGCCCCTTTTTCACCTTTTTGCCTTCCTGGACGACCGCCAGAGCGGTTTGCCCGGCATGCTGCCGCAATTTGATCCGCACCGACGCCGGCCGGCACTCGACGTTATGAAATGGAGTTTCGCGCTCGTATTCCTCCACTTGCAGCCGCTTTCGTAACTGCGACAGCGGCACCCGCCGGTACTCCTTCATGGGGTGCACCTCGACGGGCTTTTGCTGCACGAACTTCAGCCCCGCCGCGCGGCGATCCTTCTTCCCGTCATCGCAGGCCTCCTTGGGATAGAGATCCTCGGGACAAGCGTAGAGAGTGCAAAGGCCGCAGGCGCAGCACAGCTCCGACCACTGATTCCAGATGTCGCCGCCGGTCAACGTAAACGCCAGACTCCGCATGACTTTGTGCGGCTGGACCTCGTATCCGAGCAGGTAGCGCGGGCAGAACTCGGTGCAAAAGCTGCACTGGTCGCAGGCCGATTTCCCGATATGGTTCATCTCCTCCTGAGAACGGGTTCGACGCGACATCAGATAATGATCGCGAGGGAGGACGATCAGGCCGCCGGTGGTCTTGGTCACGACATCGTCGAGATCGAAGGTCAGCGTGCCCATCATGATTCCGCTGACGAAGATTCCGAAATCCGGCGCGGTAGCGCCGCCCGCCATCGCCAGAAGGTCGCGGAAGGACGTGCCGACGGGGGCCCAGAACGATTTCGGCTCGCGCACGGCGCCGCAGACCGAGAGAAACTTCTGCGTCACGGGCTGGTCCTGCTGCGCGAAGTGGACGTTGTACAGCGTCTCGACGTTATTGACGACGCAGCCCACCTGAAGGGGGATGCCGGCGGGCGGGATCAGGCGGCCGGTGGCCGTGTAGACGAGCTCATATTCATCGCCGGAGGGATAGAAGTCGCCCAGCATGACGAATTCGATCCGATCGTTGCGATTGGCTTGCCGCAGCGCCTCGACGGCCTCGGCGTTCTTGGTTTTGACTCCGAACTTGCCCGCTTTGGCGCCGGTCGCCTCCATCATGCTGGACATTCCGGATAGAATCTCTCCCGGAAAATGTTTCATGAGCTCGGCATCTTTGTGGATCAACGGCTCGCATTCGGCGCCGTTGGCGATCAGGAATTCGACCTGCGATTGCGCCTTGACGTAGGTAGGGAAGCCCGCTCCTCCGGCGCCGACCACTCCGCATTCGCGCAACTTGCCGCTGAGCATAAGAACTGAGGATAGCAGGGCGCTGGAGGCATCGACGTGGCCAAACATGCCGGCACACACGAGCTTCACAGAGCGGATTGCGCCGGCGAGCAGGCGGGGCTACGATAAGGGCGGAGGGTTTCGAGATGCGAATATCTTTATTGGCGATCCGGCTCCTCTTCGTGCTGATGGCGGCTACACTCCTGCAATCCCAATCCGGAATGCCGTTGCTCAGATCGGTCGAACCGGCTTCCGGCAAGGCTGGCGACGTGCTGACGGTCACCGGAGAAAACCTTGGTCACGACGATGTGGCTGAACTGTATCTGACGGACGGGAACAACGATTTCAAGGCGTCGATTGTCGAACAGACTTCGACATCGATGCAGTTCAAGCTGCCGGCTGAGGCGAAACCAGGGCGCTATTCACTGATGGTGCTCACCAAAGGCGCCAATCCGAAACTGCTGGAACAACCGGTTAAGGTGGAAGTCACCGCGGCCACCACAGGGTAACTGCCGCTCCATTCCGGGCCGGCGCCGAGAGCACGCCGCGCTGCGAACCGGGGCCGGCCGGATGGGAGCAGACCCATTGCGCACGCGAGTTATTGCGAGAAATGCACTAACAGATAAAGTCCGCCAAAGAGCGCAATGGACAAGATCACCATCGCGGCTGCCTTGGCGATCCGCTCCATTCCCGGGGCGGCTTCATCGTGCCTGATTCGTTCTTCAAGCGTGTCAAACATGGTATTACTCCCCAAGCGCCCTTTTACGGGACAGGGCGCGTTCGGCCAGTGTTCTTCGCGTCCGCCTCCAGAAGCAGCGTTCAGAGAGCGTCGACCGGCGAAGGCAGGGCAAACGAACGTTGCCCGACGGGTTTCCACGTTGCGGCCTCTGTAATCCTGCCGCAGCGATCGCAACAGCGCAGAGCCCCAGCCGGCTTCCGTCGGCCCTCGACATCGCACGCGTAGAAGCCTTCGTGCGATTCGCTATTGCCGCAGGCGCATCGGTGGCTTCGGACCGACACTACCGCATCCGAATTGATCACGTCCTGCATTGCTGATGAGTGGACGTATGAGGAAGGTCACCTGGTTACTGGTGCACACAATCGCTACAGCAGTCTGGGCGAGAGTGTAGCGCGATTCGGCAAAGGAGCGCGGGTAGACGCTCCGCCCAAATGGAGTCCACCCGCGCACGGCCAAGAGGCCAAACCAAGGAGAGGAGCCGGAATCCACTACTTACCTCATCTACAGTAAGAGGCTTTGCCCAATCGGGCAATACCATCAACCGCCGACGGAGTACATTTAACCACTACGATCCCGCGACACGGTACTTGACGAGACGTTGGACCGCGGACAGGAACTCGTCTTCGCGATCGATGGCCATCGCGACTTGCAACCAATAGATGACGAGCGGCGCCACCAGGTCATGGCAGTCTTCACAAAGATTGACCGCGTCCTTTTCAGTGGTGACCAGGGCGCCGGCGCCGCGGCTGCCCATCTGTGCCGCCAAACGGGATAGCTCGTGCGGGCGGTAGCGATGATGGTCCTCGAATTCGACCCAGTCCACCGGATCCACCCCGAGGGCTGCCAGGGTGCGGCGGAACGACTGAGGATTTCCGAGGCCGCAGAAGGCGCCGGCACGATCGAACGGCCGGGCGCTGATAGCGAACTCGCGGCCGGTGCGGTGCTCCACCCAGGCCCGGGGTTCGACGCTGGCGCGGAAAATCGGGGCCGACGGGTTGCAACGGCGGACCTGACGCTCGATGGCGGGAGGCAGATCGGAAAACGCGCTGCGGGTGATCAGGACGATCTGCGCGCGGGCCAGGGCGTCGACCGGTTCGCGCAATCGCCCCAGCGGAAACAGACTGCCGCCACCGAAGGGCTGAAGCGCATCGATCAGGACGATGTCGACATCGCGCGCGAGGCGCACGTGCTGGAACCCGTCGTCGAGCAGAATGACGTCCACGTCGAAGTGGCGGAGGAGGTCCGCGCCGGTCCGGAAACGGTCGGCGCCGATGCCGACGGGAGCGAGTCCAGAGCGGACGAAGATTTTGGGTTCGTCGCCCGAGTGTTGCGCACGGATGTCGGCGCCGGGCCGGACGAGGATGTGGCTGTCGGGCGACCCGCGGCCATAGCCGCGTGTAAGGATAGCGGGCCGGCGCGCGGCGCCGAGGAGCAACTCGGTTAACCGCAAGACGCACGGCGTCTTGCCGGTGCCGCCCATGGTGAGGTTCCCGACGCTGACCACCGGCGCGTCGAGCTTCCGTCTGTTGGCAAGGCTGCGGGCCATTCGCCGGCGCCCGCCCCAAGCCCAGGCACGGGAGAGCGCCCACGCGATGGTGAACCACGGCTGAGCGGGACGGTACCGGGGGACTTGGGAATGGTAGAGAATGCGGACATCCTCCAGCGCCCGAGCGGTGGCGCCGCGGCGGGCCTCGGCACAGACGCGAGCGCGCGCGCCGATGTCGCGAGCCTCCACGGGGGCGGCGAGCAGGCGTTGGACAGCGCCCGCCAGGGCGGCGGAATCGGCGATTGCAACAGAGGCGCCGGCAGCTCGGAAGTCGTCGGCAATCGCCTGGAAATTTTCCATGTGCGGTCCGACGATCACCGGCTTGCCGAAGAGCGCCGGTTCGAGGATATTGTGCCCGCCGCGCGCGGCCAGAGTGCCCCCCATGAAAACGACGTCGGCGGCCGCGAACAGGCCGCTCAGCTCTCCGATGGTGTCGAGCAGCAGCACGTTGGCAGGGTCGGCAGGCAGCGCCGAGCGTCGCGCGTACGGGATGCGAGCGGCCTCGAGCTTCTTGGCGACGGCGTCGAACCTTTCGGGCTTGCGGGGCGCGAGGATGAGCAAAAGATCCGGCCGGTTCAGAGTGCGGCAGGTTGCAATGACGGCGTCGTCTTCGTCGACATCCCCCGGGTGAGCCGGCGGCATGGTGCTGGCGGCAATCCAGACGGCGGCAGGGCGCACCCGGCCGACGAAGGCCAGCACCGGCGAGCCCGGTTCGGCGGCGCGCGGCTCGAAATCGTACTTGAGATTGCCGCCAATGCGGATGCGGTCGGGCAGACCGCCAAGCGCGAGGAATCGATCGGCATCCGGAGGCGTCTGCGCCAGGATCACGTCGGCATGGGAAAGGGCGGCTGCGAAGACGGCGCGGAACCGGAGGTCGCGCTGGAACGCGCCGTCGGAAATGCGGCCGTTGACAATGGCCAGGGATGCCCCGACCCGTTTGACTTCGCGGAACAGGTTGGGCCAGATTTCGGTCTCGGCGACGATCACGATCGACGGCTGCAGCGTGCGCAAGACACGCCGCACGGCAAAGACGTAATCGACGGGCGCGTAAAATACTCCGTCGACAATGCCCTGCAGTTTGTCGGCTGCGGCTGCGCGTCCCGCGAGAGTAGCGCTCGACACGAAAAGCCCGCTATGCGGGAATTCCGCGCGCAGCCGCCGGAGGAACTCGATGCACGACAGGACCTCACCCACCGAAACCGCATGCAACCAGATCGCGCTGGGGTTGGTCTGTCTAAACAAGCGCGGCAGGAAGCCGAAGCGCTGCTGCAGAGAGCGCCAGTAGCCTCTCTGCCGGCCTCCGCGGAATAGGAAATACAATAGCAGGAGAGGCAGCGCGAACGCCTGAACGGTTCGGTAGAGGAAATAAATGCCTTTTGTTTTCAAACGTTTGGCTCTCGTTTTGAGTATAGCGGCGGCATTCGCCGCCGACAAGGACGCCCCGTTCCGGGCAGCCCCCGCCAACAGCTACCCGCACCGTCAGACTAATGAGGCGATCACCGTGGCGGTGGATCCCTACATCTCCGGGGAGAAAGTCAAGACCGCCTTCGGCAAGCTGGATCCCTATCAGTACGGTGTTCTGCCGGTGCTGGTGGTGATCCAGAACGACGGCAAGGAATCCATCCGGCTGGACCGCATGAAGGTGCAGTATGTCGGGCCGGGGAACCAACGCGTGGAGGCGACGCCCTCGAAAGAGGTTCGCTATGCCCGAGGGCCGGATCGGCCGAGCGTGACCCCGGGACCGGCGGGAAGAGTGGCGATCAAGAGCAAGAAGAATCCGTTGGACGCGTGGGAGATCGATGGACGCGCGTTTGCGGCGCAGATGCTGCCGCCGGGACAATCGGCGTCGGGATTTTTCTATTTTCAGACGGAACTGCAGCCGGGGGCAACGGTGTACATCAGCGGGCTGCGGGAAGCCGGTAGCGGCAAGGAGCTCTTTTACTTCGAGGCGCCTTTGCAGTAGAGGGGCGGGAATCGCCGCCGAAGCATAGCAAGCTGCAGCCATCCTCTCGCGGGGTTTCAGCAGCCGCCAAGCGCTCAATGCGGCGTGGCAGAATACGCGTAGGCTCCGCCGCGACGGGCGGGCACAGAGGCGTCGAGATGCTGCACTGCGTGGTTACTGGACGTCGGTGACGCGGCCGTCGGTGAACGTGATCTTCATGTCCTTGTAGATGTAGATCTGGCGGGCGCCGAGGTCGGCGGTTTTGGGCGGCTGGCCGAGCATCGCTACGACGTCCGCGGTGGTTTGTCCGAGCGCAATGGTGACGGGCGCGGCCCCATCGGCGGCGGAAACACTCTGGTTGACGACGTCCTGCTCGGCTCGCTCGGCTTCCTGGGCGGCTTGCGGAATCTCGCGCACGGCGTCGGCGTCGGGATGGATCTGGGCCGCATACGGAGCGTCCACAGGCGGGGCCGTCGCCGCCGGAGGCGCTGCCGGGATACCACCCTGACCCTGCTTCGAACGAAGATCCGCCAAGCCCTGGTCGAGCGTCGCGCGCATGTGATTCTGCATCTCCTGCAGATCGGCGATGCCGACCGTCACGGTCGATCCTTTGCGACAATCAGCGCCTTTGCTGGCAAGCACCACCACGTTCGCCGAGACGGCATTTTGCGGCGGAAGTCCGTTGAGCTGCAACACATCGCCCTCGGTGATCGTGCACTCTCCGGCACTGGAGATTACGTCCAGCGCATTGGCGACGACAAAGACGTGGTCGTTGCCGCCTCCGAAAAGGTCCGGCTGGTAATTGTTCGGATTTGCCTGTTCCGCGCGGGCTTCGTCGAGTTGGCGGCGCACCTCGTCGGAGACGGCCTGCTTCACGTCGGGGGTGAGGGGGGTGGTGTTGCGCGCGTATGCGGCGGCATTGGCGTCTGCGATGGCGGCGTCCATCCGCGCCTGGTAGGCGGCTTCGAGGGTCGCCGCAAACAGATAATCGGTAAGCCAGAGGGCGGGACTGGCGTACACCGGGTAGGGTTCGAACCAGCCGCCGTAGTATCCGTACCACGGCCGTCCGCCCCAACCCCAGGAATAGTGCACGGGCTGATACCAGGGCGAATAAGCCCACACATATAGCGGAGCCGGGTAATAACGAATGGGGCGGTAGACGTTCACCACGATTGCACCGTAGTGAACGGGCCGGTAGACGCGTACTTCGGGGCGGCCGCGGATGACGTAGGTCCGCTGCACAAACTCGCGACCGCTGACGATCACGGGGCGCTGCACGTATCCCGTACGTCCGGTGGCGACGATGACCCTCCCGCCGGGCCGGACCACTTCGACGCGGCGAACGCCGAAAGGTTCGTGACGAATCACGGCGCCGGACGGGGTGTGGACTTCCCGAACGCGGCCGTCGTAAGAGCGGCGCACCGTTCCACCGGAGGACGTGCGGATCACCGTCGGACCGGTCCGGCCGTTCGCGCCGAAAACCCGACCGGCGGGAGGCGGGGTGAGCACAGTGTTGCGGTTGGCAGGGTTGCTGCCGGGCGTGTATCCGCCCGGACGGCCTGCATTCCCGCCAGGGGCGGAGCCTCCGACATTGCGAGCCCCCCCGTTGCTGCCCGGCGGATATGAGCCTGGACGGCGGCCCGGATTATCACCGGCCGGGTTCCCTGCGGGAGCGCGGTTACCCGGCGTTTCAGCCGCGTTGGGAGTCGCAATCGCGGGACGCGGGTTCGGCGGTCCCGCGTTGGCGGGGGCGCGATAGCCCGGAGAACCGGCGTCGGACGGGGCGCCGGAATTGCGCCTGCCGTACGTGCGTCCCGGCGCATCGCCGGGAGGCTGGGAAGGGGGCGCCGCCTGGCGCGACTGGGGCGGAGCGGAGCGTTGCCCTTCGGGGGCGGAATGCCGGGGCGACTCGCCCTCCGAGTGGCTCCGGGCGGGGGCGGAGCGAGCCGGCGAAGCGGTCCGGCCTTTGTGCTCGTTCTTGTCCTCCTGGCTGAAGGTGAGCGGCGCCGCGGCGGCCAGCAACACGACCGCTGCCAACGCGGTCCGTCCATTGACGAGAAGACCGTGAATTCGTGCGATGTTCATGATGTTTTCCCCCAACGTGCGCTCCGTTCCTGCCAGTTACCAGCTTATACCCTGGGCCAATTGCGCCACCGACGAGAAAGTCGCCGGAGAGCTCCTGTCGGGGGGACGGCGCTGCGGTCACACGAGTTTCGAGGTTTTTTCGATCTCCATATCCTATTCAAAATGCTCCGCTTGAGTGACGATGCCGGATCGCAGGGAGGGCGTATTTCGCCTGACCTGCGCTTACACTGTGCGGCGGAGGGTTATGAATTCCCGTTCGATTCTTGCAGCATTGTGGTTGGCAGCCGTGTCGTACGCCGGGCCGCCGCTCACGACAATCCAGGACGTACTGTACAAAGCCGACGGCACACGGTTCAACGGCGCCCTGACCATCAGCTGGAGTAGTTTCCAGGCGGTGGACAACTCGGCGATTGTGACGCAGAGCACGACGACCAAAGTGATAGACGGCAATCTTCGCGTGCAGCTTGTTCCCAGCACCACGGCCACTCCGGCGGGCGCTTACACCGTGATCTATAACAGCGACGGCCGCATTCAGTTCCAGGAGCGCTGGGCGGTCCCGTCGAGCAGTGAACCGCTGCGGCTGCGAGACGTGCGGGTGAGCGCCGCGGCGGGATCGTCTTCGGAAACCAGCGGGACCGGTCCGGTTCTGGAATCGGACGTGGTGGGCCTGGTGGCCGACCTGGGGGCGAGACCGTCAAAGGGCGCGAACTTTGCGGCAGGGCGGGTCGCGATGGTAAACGGCACGGGTTTATTGGATTCGGTGACCGGCGCGGCAACCGACTGCGTCCGCGTCGACGGATCGTCCGGGCCGTGCGGGGCGGCGCCGCCGGCGTTCGTGGACGGCGACTCGCCATCGGGGATCGTCGACGGAGCGAATGCGTCTTTCACGATCGCGGCGGCGCCGGATCCGGTGTCCAGCCTGTCGATCTATCGGAACGGACTGCTGCAGAAATCCGGATCGGATTATACTTTCAGCGGTCGCACGGTCCAGTTCGTGGCGGCGGCAATTCCTCAACCGGGCGATACGCTGCTGGCGTCGTATCGTCTCGGAGGGCCGGACACGGCGGCGCCGCCGTATTATGCGACGCCGCAGGTCCTATGCAGCGGGACGGGGGCGGCAACAGTTTCGACGACACTCGCAAGCCTGGGGACGTGCGCCATCGCGGGCGGTGTGCTGATAGCGGGCGACCGCGTTGAGATCCGGTTCGATATCGAGCACCAAGGCGCCGCAGGGGGATTCAGCTTCGAGGTCCGTTGGGGAAGCACGGTGATCCTCCATCGGGACGGAGCGGCCTCGGACATCCTGGCGACAGGGCGTGCGGACGCGGCGATCATCGCGTCTGGGGCGCGAGTCAGTGTTCAGGCGTGGGGGACGGCGTTGCCGTTTGCCGCGACGGTGGCGGCCGCGAACGATACCTATTCGAACGGGATCACGATTGATTTCCAGGCAAAAGTTGCGAATTCAGCCGATACGATGATGCTGCGGAACTATAGCGTGGTGAGGGTGCCGTGAGGATCGAGTGAGGGCCGGGGACACCCGGCCCCTGGCTTCAGGCCATGGCAGGTTGGCGCATGACGGAATCGACCAGCCAGCGCATCTGCACGGGTTCGAAGGGCGCCCCGCAATAATCAGTAGCGCCGAGTTCGAGGGCGTCGAGCCAGCGAGCGTTTTCGGGGAGGCGGTTCACCAGCACCACCCGCAGGCCAGGACGGAGCGCAGTTAACTGACGGACAATTTCACGGTAATCCGGTCCATCGCCTCCCGCGAAGACGATGTCGGCGTCGCGCTCGAATACCACAGATTTGATTGAATCGGTGATTTTGATCTTGTGTTCGTGTTGCCGGAGGACGCGCGACAGTTGTGTCGCCAAATCGTTCTCCATCCGGAGCAGAATGATTTTTGCCATAGATACCTTCCCTTTTGCGATTGGCTCAGTCAGCTGTTCTCGACCTAGAGAAGGAAGTCGCCCCACCGACACTGTGAAGGGGACCTTACGCAACCCAGTGTATCGCAACCTGCGGGATTTTGATCAGGCAAATTGAGGTCATAAAAACTTTTGATTTGCGGCGATGGGGCAGGCTGGATACGCTCAAAAGGTATTTTGGGCGCCCCTCGTTTGACGGCCCTCCTTTAACTCTCCCCCGCAGGACATTCCACAACAACAAGATACGGAGGAACGGTGTGTATATACCTTATCGACTATTAGCGCTAACTGTGTTGGCAGCAGCCCCTGCCTGGGCACAGGACCTGCATACAGCGACTGTGAGAGGCAGGTTACAAAGTGACACAGAACGAATTTTTCGCGGATACGTAATCGAGCTGGAGAAATCCGGAATTCACAATAATGTAATACAGACGGATGTCGAGTCGGATGGAGAGTTCGTGTTCCGTGGTATCCCCACGGGCGAGTATGTGCTGCGCGTAACCACTTATCAGGGCGGGGCCATCTTACAGCAGTTCGTTTCGATTCTGGATAGGCCGGCATCGCTCGACGTGCCGTTGCCCTCGCAAGGGCCGCGTCCGACCGGCGCGAAGGTGTCCATTACGGAGCTACGGCATCCGCCCGCCCGGCAGGCGCTCGATGCTGCTGTGGCGGCGCAGCGGTTTTCCGCGGCGGGTCACTGGGACCGCGCGGCTGGAGAGTTGGAGAGGGCCGTGCGCCTTTCGCCGGAGTTCGCGGACGCACATGCGAACCTGGGCGTTCAGTATCTCCACATGAAACGCTTCGAGGAGGCGCGCGAGGAGATCGAGCGCGCGCTGGCGATCGGCGGACCGAATGCGCGGGATCTCGTGAACCTGGGGTTCGCGTTCTCGGGTCTGCTGCGTATACCGGAAGCGATCGAAGCAGCGCGGGGAGCACTACGGCTGGACGGCAACAATGCCGGAGCACACTACATCGTAGGGTCGCTGCTGGGAGGCAACCCGGTTACCAGAAAGGAAGCCGTCGCACATCTGGAACAGGCCGCGAAGACCCTGGACTCGGCACGCAAAACCCTGGCGGCGCTCGCGGAGCTGGATCGGATGGCACAGGCGCAGCGGTGACCCGGGCTACTCCCAATGGGCTTTGAACGTGTGGAGTTGGTCCAGCGTTTTCCCGTAGTCGCCATCGAAGCAGATGGCGCGGTCGTCGATGTAGGCGAAGGCGGGGGGCTTCTTATCGGTAACCATGGAGACGTACCCGGCCAGGCCCCACCGCGCCAGCCAGCTTTCGACATGCGGAGCCCATCGCACCGTAAAGACGACGACACGGAAGCCTTTGGCGTTCAACTGTTCCAGGAACTCGCGGGCGCCGGGGCGGGGTGGATGAAAGAAGTCGGCGCCTTTCCAACCATCGAAGGAGTTGAGGACGCCGTCGAGGTCTACGCAGATAATCGGCTTGTTTTCGTCGTCCATGGTTGAGTCCTGATCCGTTCGTGGTAGCGGTCGCGCGCGTGACGAAAGCGCGCGGCATCGGGCCCTTCGCCGAGGGCCTGCGCCGCCATGTCGCAGTAGCCGAAACGGAAAGCGAGATATGCCGCGCGATAGAACGGCAGCCGGGCGGCGACGTCGCGATCGCCCGATTCCTGCCGGTAGCGCTCCAGCAGGCGCGGCCCGACGCCGAACTCGATTTCGAATCCGGCCAGATCCCAGGCAATGTCCTGCGGGCCGGGAAAGAAGTGATCATCGCAGTGGTCGAGCGCGTCGGTCTTCAAATACCCGGCGGACGTCTCGAGCCACTCGTGTGGCAAGATGCGGCCATCGAGAGCGACGGCCCGGCCTTCCGGCAGCGCGTCCGGCCACGCGGCGCCGGTGTTCACTTCAATGATCTGCGCCAGTATCTCCACGTTCGCCGCATCGCCGGTCGCAAATTCGCGGGCGACGTGCGCGAGATATTTCGCAGCGTGCTCGACAAAGCGCTGGTTGACGCGCACCGACCTGCCCTCCACCCAGCGGGTGACCAGGAAGCCACGCTCCAATCCGAGCGCCGGCGGGATCCAGCCGGCCAGGCGCTCGGCGCGCGCGAGTTTTTCGCGACCATACCGGCCGTAGCCTGCGAACTTATACAAGCGATCGCCGCGCAGATACTTGCGACGTTCGTGCTGCGGCTGGACGACAGGCCAGATACGGCGCAAGCGGCGCCATTTACCGGCGGACAGGTCGGCGGCATCGGGGTAGAGCCCCAATTCTTCAAACCCGGCGGTGTACTTGCGATGACGGGGCCAGCGCCGGCGGGCCGTTTCGGAGAGCAACCCGGCGGCGTCCGGCAGCCAACTCGGGAAGAATACGATGCGCTCGTCGGGGATTCCGAGTTCCGCAAGAAATTCGGCGACGGAAGCGAACGACGAGCCGCTGAGGCCCGGCCCCTCGTCTACGATCGCAAAGTGCCCGGGCCAGGCAAGCCAGGCACGGGTGATTTCGGAATCGACGCGGATGCAACGGTCCCACGGATGGCCGCGAGGGCGAACGGTCCACAGACGGCCGCCCAGCTCGTTCGCCACAACCGCGCCGAGCGTCGTGCCGATACTCCGGATGCCAATCACAGCGACATGCCGGGGCTGGACAGACTCGCGAAAGCGGCGGGCGGCAATGCGATACAGCTCGGGATCGAGCGCGTAGTAGGCGAACCCTTCAGGGACCGAGATCTCCACTTCGGACGGGAGGACGGTGTCGCCGATGTCACGATCGCAGTCGGAGCAGCAGGCGTCGGCGATCCCGGCATGCAGTTCGCCGATTTCCATTTCTTGTTCGAAGCCGCGCGCTTCGCCGATGCGCCGCAGAATGTCGGTCACGGCGACACGCCGGCGCTGCTCGCGATAGACCATCATGCGACGTCGCGCGCATAGGCGGCCGAGTGCGCCAGCAGCAGCTTCCGGTTGACGCGGTCGCGAGCGCCCCACTGATACTTGAATTCCTCCCGTTTCCGCAGGAAGTCGAACTGCGCCGCGCCTTCCTCGATGGCGGAGCGGATCGCGAAGGCCACCAGGGCCGCACCGGGGCTATAGCGGGCATACGCCGGGTCGAAGCCGGACAGGTAGTAGTAGATGCACTGGTCGCGGCGGAGGTTGTAGTGCACGGCGATGATCTCGCCGTTCAGGCGGATGGCATGGAGGCGCAGCAGGCCGTGGCGGGCCAGGCGCGCGGCGGCGTCAAGATGGAAGCGCTGGAGCGCGTCAGTGGCAAGCATGCCGGGCTCCCGGCGCTCGCGCCAGCGGGCGGCGTGCAGCCGGAACAGCGCGCCCATGAGTTCAGCGGCATCGGACAAACCGGCAGTGAGAAAGCCGGCGCCATCGCGAAGCAACCGGGTTTCGGCTTGCCGGAGGTTTTTGCGGAATTTCGGGGGCAGTCCGGCATACAGCTCGGCGGCGGTCCGAGGAAGCGCCAGGACAGGACAGACACCACAGGGCGCCTGACTCGCCAGGAGTTCCGCCGGAAGGGCGGCGTGGAGCAGGGGCGAGCCGGGGCTTAGTTCTTCAAGCTCGGCAACGTGCCACTCGTCGCGCATATCGAACAGGCGATCGAGGACGAGGCGGGCCGCGTCGAGTTCGCAGCCGGGCGCGGCCAGCATGCCGAGATGATCGGTGATTCCGGAGCCCAGGAACGAGAGGCGGATCACTTCAGGGCGGCTGCCGTAACCCCAGAGGAACAGCGGGGCGAGCGCGACGAGCTCGCTGCCGTGCCGTACGGCAAGCACTCGAAGGTTGCCCCCGCCCCACAAGTGACGGGTCCAAGGGAGCAGCCAGTCGGGGCTTTCGAACGGAGTGGCGGCGCGGTCGCGCTGCCAAAGGGCCCGCCATTCCGGCTCGATGGCTTCGAGCGCGTCCAGAGACGACAGGGTTTCGACACTAAAAAGCACGGTTGCCGGCGGCCTCCGCGGTGTGCGCTATGCCGAAGCGCGCGAGACGTTCGTACAAGCCCAGATACTGCCCGATCATGCGGTCGGCCGAGAAGCGGGCGCGGGCGGCAGCGCGGCACGCCTCAGGCTGTATCCGATCAACCTCTTGAATGGCGCGGGCCATTTCGGCGGGTCCCTCCACGAGGAATCCGGTGCGGCCGTGCTCGATGATCTCGGGCAGCGCGCCGGAGGGAAATGCAATCACGGGAGTGCCGCTGGCGAGCGCTTCCATGGCGACCAGGGAGCTGGTTTCGGGGACCAGGCTGGGAATCAGCAGGCAGCGCGCAGCGGCAAGCAGGCGGCGTTTGCGCGAGAGGCCGACCGGGCCGACGAAACGGGCTACCGAACCTCTTGCAGACGCCGCATCGCGGGCCGGCCAGCCGGCCGCCCCACAGCGGGGCAGAATCTCTTTCTCGAAATATTCTTCGTGGGCGCGGTAGCGGAACACCTCGCCGGCAACGAGCAGCGGCATGCCTGCCGCGGCGGCAGCGTCGAGCGCAAGGTGGAAGCCTTTTTCGGGGCAGATGCGGCCGAGCGCCAGAGCGAAGTTGCGCTTACTGACGCGGCACTCGAAATCCTCCAGGGGCACGCCATTCTCGATGTACGGAAGCAGGGCGGACGTGGGCGGGCAATTCCGCATCTGGGACGCCGAAACGCAGTGCAGCCAGGTCCGCGGGCGCGCCGGGCGGAACGCGCCGGCTGGATACCAGTCCGGCGGCAGGTGGAGGGTGACGAGCACGGGCGGACCTTCGGGCGGCAGGTAGGCGTGGAAGTCGAGCGAGTGCATGTGAATCACGTCGAAATCCCAGCGGCTCATGGCGAAGCGGATGGTCTTCCGATAGCTTTCCTGGGCGGCTTCGCGAGCGGCATCGTCCAGGGTCCCGGCCGGCCGCGGCGTGGCGAGGAGCGTGCCCTCGGCGCGGGATCCTTCGCAAGCAATCACGACGGAGCGATGTCCGCCACGAGCCAGCGTGCGATCGAGCCGGGTGAGAATCTGTTCGGAGCCACCGGCGGCATCGGGGCCTATGGGGGCAAGGGGGTAGGCAATGCTGAGGACCGAGAGTTTCATAGGGTAGCGGTTCCGGCGCCTAACGTGCGCAGCGCCTCTTCCGCGAGGCGCCGCCAGCGTTCGCCGGTGACACCCCAATCGAAATTTTCGTAGTAAAGCTTACCGGCATGCGGCGCGCGGGTGAAGTCGTAGGTGGGCGCCTGGCGATACCGTTCTATATCCAGAGGGAATTGCTGCAGCATGTGAAGCTGGGAGGCATAACAGGAGATCATCCGCGATTTCAAGTCACGTGACTCGTCCGGCAGGACCACGGGCTCTCCGTGGTCCGAGTCAGGGAGAAACTTGCCGACTTCGATAACAGGTTTGGCGCGTTTGCGGCTGACCTGGGCATGGTACGAGGTGAATTCGAACACGTCCGGGGGACTGGGAACCCGGGCGCAGGCGGCGTGGACGGCAAAAGCAACCGCATCGTGATCGGGATGACCGCCTTCATAGGGGTGGGTGAGGACCACAGCCGGATGGAGTTCGCGGAACAGATCGACCAGGCGGAGCGTGAGATAGGCCATTTCAAGCGAGGCCTCCTGGTCAACCAGATTAAGGGGCCTGCTCTGATCGGCGCTCAGGCCGGCTACATCGAGCGCGCCGAGAAGTTCGTCGCGGCGGAGACGCGCGTAGTCTTCGCGGGTGGAGCAGCCGGCGCGTTCGGCGTCCGCCGATTGACGCGGAGCGCCGTCCGTGACGGTGACGACGACGGGGTGGCGGAGACGGGGAAGAAGGCCGCCGGCGCCGATGGTTTCATCGTCCGGGTGGGCGGCCACGATCACCACGGAACGGCTGGCTAAGGCCTCTTCAATCGGCATGGCGTCCGGTCATTCGCGCGCCGCCCCAGCCGGTTCAACCGGGAGGCTGACGGCAGCCTCGAGAATGTTCTCCAGATCCAACGCGCGGCGGTCCGCGGTATGCGCAGCCAGGACCCGCTCACGGCCCGCACACGCGATGCGGGCAAGCGCCTCATCGGACATGGCGAGGGCATCCATGACGTGATTGGTGGTGCGCGCGACGATGATTTCACGGCCGGGCTCAAAGAAGTAATCGAGGCCATCCCATTCGTCGCTGAGGATGGGAACGCCGCAGGCGGCTGCTTCGAACAGGCGGCCCGACGGACAGTAGCCCATCGCCGCCATGGGGCCGCGGGTCACGCTGAGGCTGAGGCGCGATGAACAATAGAACGCCGGGTGTTGGTCGGGCGGCACGTGCGGTATGTAGAACAGATTGGGCGTCCAAGGGAAGTCGGCGGGGTATTGGGGTCCGCCGAGGACGAAGCGCAGGTCAGGCTGCCGACGCGCGGGCTCGATGAAGAGATCTTCCAGTGCCTGCTGGCGGTCGGCGGCGTAGGTGCCGAGATACGAGAGATCGGCGCGAAAGCGTGCCTCGGGCGGCGCGGGGTGGTGTATCTCCGGGTCGACGCTGCCATACAGCGGGGCGACATGGCGCGCGCCGAGGCGCGTCTTCAGTTCCGACAGAGCAAGGCCGCCAATGTAACTGAGAACCAGATCGAAATCGACGAGGCCGCCTTCGGGGATATATTCGACCCGCTGGCCGGAATTCAAACGGTCGAGCGTGACGCCGGTGTCGAGATCGTAGAAGCAGCGCACGCGCGCCGGCGAGGACAGCACCGCGTCGCAGGCCAGGGCCGCGTCGGGGCAGTAGGAGGTAACCATCCCGACGTCGGCATCGGCGAGGTGGGCGGCGGCCTGCCCGCGGATGTCGTCCCAAGTCGAGTAGAGGACGAGTTCGCCTCCGGGCAGTTGCAGAAGATCGCGATGACGGCGGTAAAACGGCGTGTCGTGCTCGAAGAAAACGACGCGGTGTCCCAACCGGTGAAGGCCTTTAATGAGGCCCCTCCACAGCGTCGCGTGCCCGTTGCCCCACGAGGAACTGACGGACAATCCGAAGACCGTGAGTTTCACAATTTCAGGATGTCAGAACGCGGCGCGCATGCGACACCTCCGGCGATCGCGTCGCGTGTGGAAAGCAACAAAGGGCGCGCCTGTACGACGGCCGGCGCTGCAGGCGTGGAATACGGGCTTATTCCGGTGTGTCCCATGGAAACGTGTGATTCCTACCTTTGGTAAGTAGGACTGTAAGTAGTACCCTCCACACCGTCGTGGCGCCTTAGAATGGGGATGCATGACGCGTGTCCCCGGCTCGCTCCGGGCGCTTTTGAGCAACCTGATCGATTACGCAGGACTCTTTCCGCCGTCCGCCCTGCCGCTCGAAATCGTCGAGGAGCGATACCGGGGATTCCGGGCGTCGCCCGAGAACTGGATGCTGAACCGCCTCGTCCTGCCGCTGGCAGGTCTGCGAGATGCCCGGCTGGCGAGAGAATGGCGGGTAAGCCTTCTGACCGACACGGATCCGGGGGCGCTGCCGATACAGGTCGAGACCATCGAGACGAAACTGGCTGGTCCGATCGCCGGCCTGCCGACTTACTGCGAAGCGCCGCTCGCGACCGTTCACAACGCTTTCGCGAAGGTACGGACGGGCGGACTGACTCCAGACGCGATCCCCTCAACGGAACAATTGGGGCGCTTCCTCTTCGACGCCGCGGCGCGAAGGATTCCGTTCAAAGCCACCGCCGGCCTGCACCATCCGATGCGCGCGGTGCGAGCCCTTACGTACGCGCTGGACAGCCCGCGGGCGACGCTGCACGGATTCCTGAACGTGTTCGCCGCGGCCGCGCTGGCCTGGAACGGGATGGACCTGGGCCATCTCGTTGAGCTGTTGGAGGAGCGCGACGCGGCGGCGCTCCAGTTCAGCGAGCACGATTTGTTTTGGAACGACCACCGGATCACCACCGCCCAAGTGGAGGAGGCAAGGCGCGAGTTCGCACATAGTTTCGGTTCGTGTTCTTTCGAGGAGCCGGTGACCGAATTGCGGGAGTTAGGGCTTCTCCCATGATCGACGAGACGCACAATCCCGACCTGAAGAGTTGGGTCGAGTCCGCCAACGATCCGGCCACGGATTTCCCGATCCAGAACCTGCCGTACGCCACGTTTCGCAAGGACGACGAGAAACGACTACGCCCGGGCGTCGCGATCGGGGATCAAATGCTCGACCTGATGAGCGCTTTCCGGATCGGGAGTTTGGGCGCGATCATGTCGATGCCGCGGGAGCAGCGGGCGGAACTCCGCCGGACCTTAAGCGGGTTCCTGTCGCGCCGCACACACCGTGCAGAGGCGTTCCTGATTCCTATGTCGAACGCGCGTTTCGAACTGCCCTGCGCCATCCCGAATTACACGGATTTCTACGCATCCATTTACCATGCGCGCAACGTCGGCAGTATGTTCCGTCCAGACAATCCGCTGCTGCCGAATTACAAGTGGGTCCCAGTCGCGTACCACGGGCGAGCGTCGTCGGTCGTGGTGAGTGGGACGACGGTGCGGCGACCCTGTGGGCAGATCTCGGAACCGCCGGGGAGTCCACCGGTATATGCGGCGAGCCGGCGCCTGGATTACGAACTGGAACTCGGAGCGTTTCTAGGGCCTGGGAATCCGCTCGGCGAGCCGGTGCGCGTGGAGGACGCGGGGGAGCAACTGGTCGGCGTGTGCCTGTTGAACGACTGGTCCGCGCGAGATATCCAGGCGTGGGAGTATCAGCCGCTCGGGCCGTTCCTCTCGAAGAATTTCACGACGTCGATTTCGCCGTTCGTGGTCACGGCGGAGGCGCTGGCTCCGTTCCGGTGCGCGCCGGAGCCACGGCCCGAGGAGGATCCGGCCCCCCTGCCGCACCTGCAGGGCGGCGCGGCGGACGCTTACGACATCCGGTTGGAGGTATGGCTTCGGTCGGCCCGGATGCAGTCGCCGATGCGCGTGAGCCAGACCAACTTCCGCTCGATGTACTGGACGCTGGCGCAGATGATCGCCCACCATACCTCGAATGGATGCAACCTGCGCCCGGGGGATCTGATCGGGAGCGGGACGGTGTCCGGGCCGGAGCGAAATCATCGCGGCTGTCTGCTGGAGGTGGCGTGGAAGGGGACGGAGCCGCTCGAACTTCCTACGGGCGAGGTCCGGCGATTTCTGGAAGACGGCGATGAAGTGATCCTCCGGGGGGGCTGCGAGGCCGCCGGTTTCCGCCGCATCGGGATGGGAGAATGCCGGGGTGTCGTGATGCCGGCGATACACTGAGAGGGGACTCGTCGTGGCTACGATCAGCACCAAACCGGCGTCATTTTCACCCGAGCGGTTTGAGGGACTCGATGGGGAAAGCCTGATCCGGGCGTTCCGGCTGATGCATCTTTCGCGGCGGCTGGACGACCGCGAGGTGACGCTCAAACGGCAGAATCGGATCTATTTCCAGATCAGCGGGGCGGGCCACGAGGCGGTGCAGGTGGCCGCCGGTATGGCCCTGAGGCCCGGCGCCGACTGGTTCTATCTCTACTATCGCGATCGCGCGCTCTGCCTGACGCTCGGGATAGCGCCACGGGAGATGCTGCAGCAGGCGGTCGGGGCGGCGCAGGATCCCGCGTCGGGCGGACGGCAAATGCCGTCGCATTGGGGACATCGCAAGCTGAATATCGTGAGTTCGTCGTCGCCGACGGGGACACAGTTTCTCCAGGCGGCGGGGTGCGCGGAGGCGTCTTTACTGGGTCGCCAGGAGGCGCCCCAGGAGGTTACCCTGGTCACTTCGGGCGACGGGGCGACCAGCGAGGGCGAGTTCTGGGAATCGCTGAATATCGCTTGTCTGAAGGGGCTTCCGCTGGTCTACCTGGTGGAGGACAACGGGTACGCGATTTCCGTCCCGATCGAGTGCCAGACAGCCGGGCGGAATATCTCGGCGCTGGTGTCGGGATTTCCGGGGCTTTTCCGGCAGGAGGTGGACGGGACGGACTTTCTTGCTTCGTATCGGGCAATGCGCGCCGCGGTCGAGCACTGCAGTGAAGGGAAAGGGCCGGCGCTGGTGCACGCGCAGGTCGTCCGGCCATACTCGCATTCGCTATCGGACGACGAACGTTTCTACAAGACGGCCGCCGAGCGGCAGGCGGAAGCCGAGCGCGATCCGGTCCTGATCTTTCCGAAGCTCCTGCTGGACGAGGGCATCCTCGACCGCCACATGCTGCAGCGGATTACGCACGAGGTGGACGAAGAAGTGCACGAGGCGACTCAGGCGGCCCTGCGAGACGAGCCGCCGTCACCCGAATCGGCGTTGCAGCACCTGTATTCGGAGACGGTCGATCCGACGTCGGACAAGTTTTCGTCGGAGCCGCAGTTGCACGGCGCCCCGATGACGATGGTGGACCTGATCAACGCGACGTTGCGCGAGGAGATGCGCCGGAACGCGGGCATTCTGGTGTTCGGGGAAGATGTCGCGGACTGCAGCCGAGCGGCCAGTCTCGCGGAGGTGAAAGGCAAGGGTGGGGTCTTCAAGGTTACGGCCGGACTACAGGTGGAGTTCGGGCCGGAGCGGGTATTCAACACGCCATTGGCCGAGGCCGCAATCGTCGGGCGGGCGATCGGCATGGCAACACGCGGGCTCAAGCCGGTGGCGGAGATCCAGTTTTTCGATTACATCTGGCCTGCGATGATGCAGATTCGCGACGAACTGGCGACCATGCGCTGGCGGTCGAATGGCGAGTTCTGCGCGCCGGTGGTGCTGCGCGTGGCGACGGGCGGGTATCTGAACGGGGGCGCGATATATCACAGCCAGTGTGGCGAATCGGAGTTCACCCACATTCCCGGGCTGCGCGTCGTGATGCCGTCGAACGCGCTGGACGCGTGCGGGTTACTGCGGACGGCGTTGCGCTGCGACGATCCGGTGCTCTTTCTGGAGCACAAGAAGCTGTACCGCGAGCCTTACAACCGCTCACCGCATCCGGGCGAGGACTTCACGATTCCGTTCGGCCGCGCGCGGCTGGTAAAGCCGGGGCGGAGCCTCACGGTCGTGACCTACGGCGCACTGGTGCAGAAGTCGCTGCAGGCGGTAACTCAGGTGGAACGGCGCAACCCGGAGGCGACTGTGGAAATCCTCGATTTGCGTTCGCTCGCGCCCTACGACTGGGAGGCGATCCGGACCTCTGTGGAGAAGACCAGCAGAGTCATCGTGGCGCAAGAGGACACGTTGTCCTGGGGGTACGGGGCAGAGATTGTGGCGCGGATCGCGGACGAGTTGTTCGATCGGCTGGACGCTCCGGTGCGCCGGGTCGCGGCGAAGGACACCTGGGTCGGCTATCATCCGCGGCTGGAGGCGACGATCCTGCCGCAGACGGAGACGATCGCGGCGGAAATCGAGCGGCTGCTCGGGTATTAACCGGCCGGTGTGCCACAATTGAAGATCGGCCAACTTTTCAATGCTGGGCACCGACATACTTTCGTGGAAACGGCTATCGCGACGGACCAAAAAGCCGGTCCACCTGATCCTGTTCGTTACCGATCACTGCAACGCCAAGTGCGGGACCTGTTTCTATTGGCAGAGCCTGAACCAGGGCGAGTCGCTGAAGATCGACCAGGTGGAGAAGATCTCCGCGGCTATGGACGAGATGGTTTGGCTGGACCTGTCCGGCGGCGAGCCGTTCCTGCGGCGCGACATCGACCGGATCTGCCACATCTTCGTCGATCGCAACAAAGTCCGGCACATCAATATACCGACCAACGCCATCCAGACCAGTGTGATCGCGAACTCCGTGAATGCGATTCTGGCCAACCCAGCGGCGTTCCGGGTGAACGTGGCGATCTCGCTCGACGGAATCGGCGAGACGCACGACCGGATCCGCGGCGTTCCGGGCAACTACACCAAAGCGCTCGCCACCATGTCGGCGTTGCAGGAGATTCGCGCGCGCGATCCGCGGCTGGCGCTGAGTGTCGTCACCACGCTGATGAAGAACAACGTGGCGGACGTGAAAGAGCTGCTGGAGCTCGGCCTGAGCGACTGGAAGCTGGACTACCACTCGATTAACATCCTGCGCGGGGCGTGGATGGATCCGACACTGCAGCCGCCCACGGTGGAACAGTACGAGGAAATTTCGGAGCTGCAGCTGAAGCAGTGCCGGCATTACTTCCGCGGGCGATGGGGCCTGTTCAGCGGCATGATCGCCACCATGGGGCGCACCGTCCTGAACGGCTATTACATGCGGGAGATGCAGGGGCAGCCCAAGAATATCGCGTGCAACGCGGGCGACGTCAGCTGCGTCATCGATGCGAACTGCGACGTGTACTTTTGCGAACTGCTGAAGCCGATCGGGAACCTCAAAGCCTACGACTGGGACTTCGAGCGTCTCTGGAACGACTTCGAGGCGAAGTTGCTGCGCGAAAGGGTGCAGGGCGGCTGCCACTGCACGCACGAGTGCTTCCATACCAAGAATCTGATCTTCACTCCGTGGCGGCTGGTTTAGGAGATGTTTAAGCCCGCCTTCCGCAAACGGGTCGAGCCGCTGGTGCCGAAGTTCGTGATGCGGTGGATGGATCCGTTCCACACCGCTTTGTACCAGCGCCTCGAGGAAACCGCCCGATCGCTGCCGGCGGCCGCGGTGGTGCTCGACGCGGGCGCCGGGGAATGCCCGCATTCGACGCTGTTCGCCCATACCCGATACATCAAGCTCGACCGGGGGATCGGCGATCACACGTGGGACTATTCGCGCATCGACGTCCAGGGGGACGTCTGCGAGCTGCCCTTCCGCGACGGCGTCTTCGACGCGGTGGTCAATATTCAGGTGCTCGAGCACATTAAGGAGCCAGGAGTCTGCGTCTCCGAGATGGCGCGCGTGCTCAAGCCCGGCGGACAGCTTATCCTTACCACCGTACAGGACTGGGAGATCCATCAGCATCCCAACGATTTCTTCCGGTACACCCGCTATGGCCTCGAATACCTTTTCGAGAAGGCAGGGCTGAAGAGCCGGGTGGAGGCGCTGGGTGGGCTGTTCTGGAACATCAGCTTCCGCCTAATGGCGCCGCTCGGCTTTCTACAGGCGGGGTGGCGGTGGATTCTGTTCGTCCTGCTGGCTCCCGTGTTTGCGGTGATTCTGCCGGCAATCTGTTATCTGCTCGACCCGCTGGACCGGCGGCGCGATTACACCCTCGGCTATTTCTGCTGGTGCCGGAAGCCGTGACGTCGCTGATCATCATCACCCTGCGACGCGCCGCCCTGCTTCGGAACACACTGCTCGCCCTGACCTGCCAGACCCGTCCCGTGGACGAAATCCTCGTGATCGACAACGGACCGGACGCACCGACGGAGACGGTCGCGAAGGAGATGGGCGTCCGCTATGTCGCCGAGCCCCGGCGCGGGTACGGGTGCGCGCGCAATCGGGGACTCGCCGAAGCGCGCGGGGATGTTCTGTATTTCCTCGACGACGATTGCGTCGCGGAACCGGACTGGGCGGAGCGGTTGTGGGACGCGGTGGCGTCGGGCAGCGCGGATCTCGCCGGCGGGTCGCGAGTATCCGGGCGTGCGGGCCTGGCGGCTCGTCTGGAGTATTTGTCGACCGACGGACCGGTGCTCTCGCCCCGCCTGCCCGCGGGACCGGCGCGGCACCTCTCGACGTCAAATCTGATTTTCAAGCGCGAAGTGGTCGACCGCGCCGGCCGCTTCGACGAGAAGCTTGCGATGTGCGAGGACCGCGATTTCACAGCGCGCGCGCGGGATGCGGGTTTCCGGCTGTGGTTCGAGCCCGCCGCGCGGGTGACGCACTACTCGAGCGTGCAGCGGGCCGGCGAATATTTCGGCCGGATGCGCCATTACGGCTACGGAACGTCGCAATATTTCGCGATGCGGCCGGAGGAACCGCTGGCCCGGGTGTTCCCGAGGTCGGCCGGGGCGCGGCTGTTGCTCCTGCCGTTGCTGGCTGCCGCGGGAACCGGATATCTGGTGGTGCGCAACCTGCCGCAGGCGCCCGACGGCATCCTGCTCAGTCCGCTGCTGTTCGCCGGACAACTCTCGTGGCATTGGGGCGGTTGGCAGGCGATGCGGCGATATAATCAAAAACAATGAGAGCCTGGAACCGGGCCAAACTCCTCTGGGCCTACCTCGCGGGTCGCAGCCGATTAAACGCTTTGCCGGTGGAATATATCGTCGAGACCACGGCGAAGTGCAATCTGTATTGCCCGATGTGCCCGCGCGAGGTCTACAAACAGCCGAAGGCGGACATGTCGGATGCCGTCTTCGAGCGGCTGGTTCGGGAGTCCGGGTCGACCGCCGAGCATATGATGCTGATCGGGCTCGGCGAGCCGTTCATGGATCCGAAGATCTACGACCGGATCGAGTTCTGCCATCGGCACAGCGTCTCCACCCTGCTCTCAACCAACGGCACATTCCTGGACGAGAAAGCATCGGACCGGCTGTTGCACACGCCCCTAGAGCAGCTCACCTTCAGCTTCGATGGCGCGAAAAAGGAGAGTTTCGAGTTCTATCGGAAAGGCGCGAACTTCGACAAAGTCCGCAATAACTTCGTGCGGTTCGCGCGCATGAAGAAAGAGCGCGGAGCGAAACTGCAGATCGTGGTGCAGATGATCCGGATGGAGCGAAACGCCGGCGAGGTGGACGAGTTTCTGAAGTTCTGGAGCGCGGTGCCGGGCGTCGACCAGGTGCGCATCAAAGAAGACGAGACCAACATGTTGCGGCCCGACGCCGGCCACGGCGGGGACGACTGGAAGCACCCGTGCCACTATCTTTGGCGCGGTCCGATGTACGTCAAGCAGAACGGCGACGTATATGCGTGCTGCCAGAGCTACATCATGGCGGGTGGTCCGGTCGGGAATCTCGAGCAGACCTCGCTCGAGGGGATCTGGAACTCCGACGAGATGCAGCGTATGCGGGCTTTGCACGTGAGCGGCCGGGCGGGCGAGATCGAGGTTTGCGCGAAGTGCTGCACGACGATTCCGCACAAGGCGCTGGTGGTCGGGAGCCTGCTGCTGCACGGTAAGACGGTGCGCAGGTTACTGCCGGTCGTCGAGCGGCTGACGTATTTGTCGAAGCTGCCGCGGGCGCTGCTGAAGCCGCCGCAGGCAGCAGCGCGCCGGTCCGAAGAGTTGGTGCAGATCAAGAAGTAAGGGCGGCGCCCGGCAGGCGCCGTCGATCGTATTGCTTACGCTTCCCAGCTAATCCTACATCTACCAGTACCCACCGGCGCCCTTGCATTTCACCCTAAAAGGTCCGATTATAAACAGTGGAACACCACTCTGTCGAGGTGCCCATGAGTGTCGAAAACGCATTATTGACTGATCACTGTTTCACCCAGAAGTTCTGGCCGCAGCACGTCGCACGGCTGGCGTCGATGGCCACCGAAGCGCATTTCGCTCCTGGAGAGCTGATCTTCCAGGAGGGCGACCACTCCAGCTTCTTCTACCTCCTCATCTCCGGCAACGTTGCCCTGGAGGTGGTCTCGCCGGGACGGCCGGTTCGCGTGGCAACTCTGTTCGGCGGCGATGTGCTCGGCTGGTCGTCGATCACGGGCGACACCGGAAAGCAGTTTCAGGCGCGCGCTTTGGAGGCCGTACACGCGCTGGCGTTCGACGGCGCTCGGCTTCGCCATGCCTGCGAGCAGGATTATGCGTTCGGCTTTGCGTTCATGCGCGCCGTGAATGCCGTATTATCGGCGCGCCTGCACAGCGTTCGCGAGCAGTTGGTGAACATCTACTCCCCCGTGGCTGTATGAACATCGGCGTGCTGCGCGAGCGCGGGCCGTTCGACCGGCGCGTGGCGCTGACACCGGCGGTGGTCCGGCGCCTGGCCGCTTCTCGCCACACGATTTGGGTCGAGACCGGCGCAGGGGATGGCGCCATGTTCTCCGACGACGACTACATACGCGCAGGGGCTAAGATTGCCTACTCGACGGCGGAGGTGATTCAGCGCGTCGAGCTTCTCCCGAAAATCGGACGCCCTACGGTGGACGAGCTGAGCCTGTGCCCGCCCAACCTGGCATTGATGGCCTTCTATCATATGGCCGTCGCGGATCGCGCGCTGCGCGACGCCATGGCCGCACAGGGCCTGACCGCGATCGGCTGCGAGATCATCGAACAGGACGACGGCGCGTTGCCGGTGCTCTCCGCGATCAGCGAGATTGCCGGCCAGATGACGATCCCGATCGCCGCGCACCTGCTGCGCTCGAGTTCCGGCGGCCGCGGCATCCTGCTGGGCGGAACGCCCGGCGTGCCGCCCGCCCGCATCGTGGTTCTGGGGGCGGGAGCCGTCGGGTTCGCCGCGATCCGGACCGCCGTGTCTTCGGGAGCGAGCGTTTCCGCATTCGATCGCGACCCGCGGAAGCTGCGTCACGTTATTGAGCACGTAGCCGGCGTCGAGACGCGCCTCGCAGACGAGGATGCGATTGCCGACGCGGTGGCCGCGGCGGATGTGGTGATCGGCGCCATCCTGGTGGCCGGAACACGGGCGCCGCACATCGTCACGCGCGAAATGGTGGAGCGCATGAAGCCAGGCTCGGCAGTCATCGACGTCTCAATCGACCAGGGCGGATGTGTCGAGACGAGCCGGCCGACGACGCTGGGCGAGCCAACAATCGCGTATCGCGGCGTCACGCACTTCTGCGTCCCCAACTTTACCGCTGACCTCGGCCGCACTTCGAGTGTCGCGATCGCGCAGGCCATGCTGCCGTACTTGCTCTCGATCGCGAGGCACGGAGTGGCGGAGGCTATTGAACAGTGTCCCGATCTGAAACGCGGCGTTTACCTTTTCGGCGGAAGACGGCCATGACCAGTGATTTTCGATCGCGCACCCAAACGGCCGACCAGGCGCTTGCAGACGTTCGCTCGGCCCAGCGCGTGTACATTCACAATGGCTGCGCCGAGCCAGTCGAACTCGTACACGCGCTCACGCGCCGCGGGCCCGAACTGTGCGAGGTGGAAGTGCTGCACATGGCGACGATGGGCACCGCCGACTATAGTCTCCCCGAATACGAGGGACACTTCCGCCACAACGCGCTTTTCATCGGCGGGAACGTGCGCCGAGCCGTGCAGGAAGGACGCGCGGATTACACTCCGATCTTTCTGAGCGAAATCGAAGCCCTGTTCACCTCCGGCGCGCTCCCCGTCGACGTCTGCCTTCTGCAATGCACACCGCCGGACAATTACGGCTACATGAGCCTGGGCGTCAGCGTGGATGCGTCGCTCACGGCCGCGCAGTGCGCGCGCCGCGTGATCGTCGAGATCAACGACCAGATGCCGCGCACGCACGGCGACACGTTCCTGCATGTCAGCCGGGTCGACGCATTTGTCGAGACGTCGCACCCCCTTTCGGAATACCCGCAGCATGAGAGTTCCGAGGTGCACCGGGCGATTGCGCGGCACGTCGCGCCGCTGATTCCGGACGGCGCCACGATTCAAACCGGCATCGGCGGCATCCCGGAGGCGGTGCTCGGACTGTTGCGCGACCACAAGGACCTCGGGATCCACTCCGAAATGGCGCCGGACAGCGTGATCGACCTGATCCAGGCGGGAGTAATCAACGGCGAGCGCAAGACGCTGCATCCCCGCAAAGTGGTCGCCGGATTCGTGCTCGGGACGCGGCGGCTGTTCGAATTCGTAAACGACAATCCCAGCTTCGAGTTCCATCGCACTGCCTACGCCAACGACCCGTTCGTCATCGCCCAGAACGACCGTATGGTGGCGCTCAACTCGGCCATCGAAGTCGACCTGACCGGGCAGGTGTGCGCGGATTCCATGGGGCACACGCCCTACAGCGGCATCGGGGGCCAAGTGGATTTTCTACGCGGCGCCGCGCGGTCGAAGGGCGGCAAACCGATCATCGCGCTGCCCGCGACCGCGAAAAGTGGAAGCTTGTCGCGGATCGTGCCGCGGCTGCAGCCCGGGGCCGGCGTGGTGACCTCGCGCGGCGATGTCCATTATGTGGTTACCGAGCACGGCGTTGCCTACCTGCACGGGAAGAACCTGCGGCAGCGGGCCGAAGCGCTGATCGCGATTGCCGCGCCGCAGTTTCGTGAGGAACTCGAGCGCTGCGCGGTCGAGGCGAAGCTGCTCTGCCGGCAGAAGGCGCTGGTGTAGCGCACCCGTGCGCTACATTGATACTGAATGCAAACTCGCACTCTGTCCCACACCGGTCTGACCGTCTCCCGAGCGTGCTTTGGCACCATGACCTTCGGCGGCCAGGTCGACCAGGCCGCTGCAGAGCGCATGGTCGACCTTTGCCTGGATCGCGGCGTCAACTTCTTCGACACCGCTAACTCGTATACCAAGACGCAGTCGGAGAGCATTCTCGGCAGCATCCTCAAGGGGCGGCGCGACCACATCGTTCTCGCCAGCAAGGTCGGCGTGAAGACCGGAGAGCCGCCCGACGTGTCGCCGCTCTCGCGCAAATCGATTCTGGAAAACCTCGACAACAGCCTGCGGCGGCTCCAGACCGACTACCTCGACCTGTATTACCTGCATATGCCCGATTACGAGGCGCCGCTGGATGAGAGTCTTGCGGCCATGGACGAGGCCGTGCGCGCCGGCAAGGTGCGCCATCCCGCGATGTCGAACTACGCCGCGTGGCAGCACTGCAAGGCGCTCTGGATCTCGGAGACGCGCGGCTATCAGGCCCCGAATGTGTCGCAGCCGATGTACAACCTGCTGGCGCGCGGCATCGAGCAGGAATACCTCCCGTTCTGCAAAGAGTTCGGCGTGGCGACGATCGTGTACAATCCGCTCGCGGGCGGGATGCTGACCGGCAAGCAGCATCGGGAGCGCCCGCTGCCCGGCACGCGCTTCGACGCCAACCAGATGTATCTCGATCGGTACTGGCATCCTGCTTATTTCGATGCCATCGACCAAATACAAAAGTTTGCAGATCAGGCAGGCCGGTCGATCATCGACCTCGCGCTCAACTGGCTACTGTTCCACACCGCGATCGACTGCGTCATTCTGGGCGCGTCGAAGATCGAGCAACTGGAGCAGACGCTGGACGTGTTCGGTAAGGCGCCACTGGACGACGCGACAGTGGCCGCGCTCGACCAGGTCTGGCAGAACCTCCGCGGCGTAACACCGAAGTACAACCGATAGCAGGCCTCGTTCTTCGCGCAGGGGCGTGAAAGCGATGTTCCGATTCCGAACGTTGCGTGCCAAAATCGGACGCAGGTCCCGCGAGAGGCCCCTTACAATTCACAAGACGGCAGCGGCCCGCGGCCTGCACTCCGGAATTGATTATGGCTGTCTGGAAGGACATCACCCACGCCGCGCGACGGCTCCGCCGCAATCCGGGCTTCACCATCGTCGCGACTGTCACGCTGGCGCTGGGCATCGGGGGAACCACGGCTATTTTCAGCCTGGTCGATTCGGTTCTACTGCGCCCGCTTCCCTACCCCGAACCGAGCGAACTGGTGAGCGTCAAGGACGATCTGCGCGGCCTCAACCTTCAAGACGTCGGCATGTCCCAGCCGGAATTCGAGGACCTTCGCGACCGCTCCGGCCTGTTTTCCGACATCTCAGCCACCTGGCCGGTCAGCGCCAATCTGACAGGGGGCGACCGCCCGGAGCGGGTGGAGGCGGTCGCCGTGAGCCCCGGGTATTTCGCGATGCTGGGCGGGGTCCCGCAACTGGGTCGCGTGTTCGGCGCACAGGATCGGGCGGCCGGGTTCGCGGAAGCCGCGGTGTTGAGCGACGGTTTGTGGCGGCGGCTGTACGGCGGCGACCCCCACGTTATCGGGAAACAGATCCGTCTCGACACGGACCTGTATACGATCGTCGGAGTGATGCCGCCGGCGTTCCGCCATCCTGGCCGGACCCTGGAAAAACCGGCCGAGGTCTGGATCACGGCAGGGTTTACCGCCGCGCCGTTCCCGGTTCCTCCGAACCGCTCGATCCGCATGCTCCCGGGCGCCATCGCGCGATTGAAACGGGGCGTCCCGCTGGCCCAGGCGCAGGAGAGGATCGAAGCCTTCGCGGCCGCGTTGCGAACACAATATGCAAAGGATTATCCACAAAAAGCCGCTTGGACGCCGCGACTGACCGCGCTCCAGGCCGATCTCACGGGCAGCGTGCGCACCACCCTGCTGGTCGTCTTCGGCGCCGTGGTCTGCGTGTTGTTGATCTGCTGCGTCAGCATCGCAAACCTGGTCGTGGCCAAAGCGATCAGCCGCCAGCGCGAGTTGGCCGTGCGGCGCGCCATGGGCGCCCCGTGGGCCACGCTGCTGCGGCAGTTCGTCACCGAGAGTATTCTGGTTTCTGTCATCGGAGGCGCGGTCGCGTGGACCCTGGTAGAGTTCATTGCGCCATTCCTGCCGCGCCTGGTTCCCGTCGAACTACCCGTCGGCGAGATCGCCATCAACGGTCCGGTCCTGTGGTTCGCGATCGCAATTACGTTGTTGACCGGGGTAGGTTTCGGTGTCGCGCCGGTGCTCCCGATGCTGCGGATCAACATCGTGAACAGCCTGAGGGAAGGCAGTCGCGGATCCACCGTCGGAGGCGCACACAGCCGGCTCCGCGCCGTGCTGGTGGGCTGCGAAGTGGCATTCTCCCTGATTCTCATGGTCGGCGCCGGGCTGCTGCTGCATAGCTTTTGGAACCTCACCCGCGTCGATCCCGGGTTCAATCCGAAACACGTAGTGGTGGCGAACCTTTGGCTGCCCGTACCCAACGATCCCGCGCAGTTCAAATATGGACGCGCCGAAGTGCGACGCGCATTCATCCGCGAGGTGCTGCGGCGGGCGCGCACGCTGCCGGGGGTCGAAGCAGCCGCCATGGGAAACGGGAATAGCACGCCGCTCGCCGGATTCAACACGACGACGTTCCTGCCCGAAGGATCCAATCCCGCGGCCGGCGAACAACCGCTGGCTCAGGTGACCGCCGTCAGCCCGGACTTCTTTCGCGCTTTGGGCATGCGCCTGCAGAAGGGCCGCACGTTCACGGAGTCCGATGACGGCGCCAACCTGGTCGCGGTGGTGGACGAGACGCTCGTCCGGCGGGTCTGGCCGGGCCAGGATGCAATCGGGAAACGCGTCGGTATCGGCCGGCCCGCCCAGTGGGCCACGGTTGTGGGAGTCGTCGGCGCGGTCAAGACCGATTCCTTCGACTCGCCGGACGCATCACACCTCTACTTCTCGGCGTACCAGCGGAGCAACGTGGCCATGACGGTGTTTCTGCGGACGGCCGCGGAGCCGGCTGGTATGACCGAGGCGTTGCGCCGCGAGGTTCAGGCGGTCGACCCGGATCTGCCCGTATTCGGAACCCGCACCATGGAGGAAGTGGTCGCAAGGTCCTTCGCGCAACGGCGCTTTCAGCTGCAAATGATCGGCGCGTTTGCGGCAATTGCCCTGTTGCTCGCGGCGCTCGGCATCTACGGTGTGACCGCGTTCTGGGTCAATCAGCGGTCCCAGGAGATCGGTATCCGGATCGCCCTCGGCGCCCGCCGCGGCGACGTGATCGGCATGGTCCTGCGGCAAGGACTCCGGCTGACGTTGTGGGGCGTGGCGGCCGGTTTGGCCGGCGCCTTGCCGCTCAGCCGCGTCCTGCAGAGCCTGCTGTTCGGGGCCACCTTCTTCGACCCTGTGACGTTTGCGGCCATTGCCGCCGTAGTGCTCGGGACTGCGATGTTCGCCTGCTATCTTCCCGCCCGTCGCGCGACTCGGGTCGATCCGATGAACGCACTTCGCTCGGAGTAGCACCGCACTCATTTATCATCTAGATATGCGCGGAAAATGGCTGCTGATCTCGGCGTTCGCCGTGGTCGCCGGCGTCGGCGGCGGCGCGCTTTCCCATCGCTTTCGCAAAACTCCCCCGCCGACCCCAGCCGGCGCATCCGCCGCTATCCTGAACACGAACGAGATCACCATCAGCGGCACGATCCGCGCGCAGCACATCACGGGAGTCGGCGCCGCCATCGAGGGCAATCTGGAGGCCTTCCTGGCGGACGTGGGCGACGAGGTTTTCGAGGGCCAGGTTCTCGCGAGGGTGGGATCGTCCGGCCTGGAGACGACGCGCGAGCAGGCGTCCGCCGCCGTGGAATTTGCGCAACAGCAAGTGAGCGCCGCCGAGTCCGCCGTCAATAGCGCTCGGATGGAATCGTCGCGGGCCGATGCCGACCTGCAGCGCGCCCGTAGCCAGGTGGATCGCACCCAGAAAACCTTTGAACGCCAGAATACGCTGCATAAGGCCGGCGCGACCCCGAAACTGCGATACGACGCCGCGGTGGAAGAATACGACGCCGCCGTCAAAGAGTTCGACGTCATGGACAAGGCCGTGCGCGCGGCGCGGGACCAGGTTCAGGGCGCGACCGAGAGGCTCGCCGCGGCCAAGCGCGCGCTTACCCAGAAAGGCGAGGAACTGGAGGAGGCCCAGGGAGCGTTCGCGTCCGCGGAAGTCCGCGCGCCGGTGGCGGGCGTGATCGTCGGGCGCAAGGGCGAGATCGGCAAGTCGGCGCGGGATGCCGGCGACCAGTTGTTTCAGATCGCGACGGACCTGTTCACGCTCGAGGTCGTGGCCGACCCGAAGGCAGAGGATCTGAAGCGCATCCATCCCGGCCAGCAGGCGCTGGTGCTCGTGCTGGACATGCAGAGCGCCGGCATGCCGGGAGTCGTAAAGGACATCAAGGAGCCCGACGTGATTGTCGAGTTCAATAGCAACATGCCCGGAATCAAACCCGGTATGCGCGCGGACGTCCGCGTAAAGCTGGAGTAGCCGCGCGGCGACGGTGGGCTCCCGCGGCACGCTACAATAGCCGTTCGGAAATTGCTATGGAATTCCTTGCCGCCAGCCTCCTGGAACTCATCACCCAGACCTCCACCAACCTTCCGCCGGACGTCCGCGAAGCGATGGGTTTAGCCGCCAACGTCGAGACGCCTGGGACGCAGTCGGCGCAGGCGCTCGATATCATCCTGTCCAACGTGGATATGGCGGTGGACGACGAGGCGCCGATTTGTCAGGACACCGGCATGCCCACGTTCTTCGTCCACACGCCGGTTGGGGTCAATCAGATCCGGCTCCGGAAGGCGATTCAGGAAGCGGTGGCGGAGGCGACGCGACGCGGCAAGCTGCGGCCCAACTCGGTCGATTCCATCACCGGCAGGAACAGCGGCAACAATCTCGGTGACGAGACGCCGGTCATCCACTTCGAGCAGTGGGAAGAGGACGGCATCGAGGTGAAGCTGATCCTCAAGGGCGGCGGCTGCGAGAACAAGAATATTCAATATTCCGTCCCGTGCACTCTCGACCACCTGGGGCGCGCCGACCGGAACCTGGAAGGCGTCCGCAAATGCATCCTGCACTCGGTGTGGCAGGCGCAGGGGCAAGGCTGCGCGCCGGGAGCGGTGGGGGTCTGCATCGGCAGCGATCGGGCGCACGGCTATGAACTTGCCAAGCGGCAACTGCTCCGCACGCTCGACGACGTCAATCCCAGTCCGGAGTTGGCCAAGTTGGAATCCGAAATCATGGAGGAGGCCAACCGGCTCGGTGTCGGCGCCATGGGCTTCGGCGGGAAGGCATCGCTGATCGGCTGCAAGATTACGGCGGCGAATCGGCTGCCTGCGAGCTTTTTCGTGTCGGTGGCCTACGACTGTTGGGCGTTCCGTCGGCTCGGCGTACGGCTGGATGCCGGGAACGGCGCAATAACGGAGTGGCTCTATCGCGATCCGTCGCGTCCCATCGAACGGATGGCGCGCGGCGAAGGTTTCCCGCTAACGGGCCGCGAAGTGATTCTCACTCCGCCGCTGACGGAAGCTCAGATGCGCGAGTTGAAGGTCGGCGACATGGTGCTGATCAATGGCGATCTGTTCACGGGCCGGGACAATGTCCACGCGTATCTCATGAAGAACGCGCCGCCGGTAAATTTGAATGGCGCTGCCCTGTACCACTGCGGCCCGGTGATGTTGAAGGAAGGCGACCAGTGGAGGGTGAAGGCCGCTGGACCGACTACGAGCATCCGCGAGGAGCCGTATCAGGCCGACGTGATCAAGCGATACGGTGTTCGGGCGGTGATCGGGAAGGGCGGGATGGGTCCGAGGACATTGGCGGCGCTGCAGGAGTTCGGCGCAGTCTACCTGAACGGCATCGGCGGCGCGGCGCAGTATTACGCGCGCACCATGGAGGAAGTGAAGGGTGTTCACCTGATGGAATTCGGGATTCCGGAAGCGATGTGGCACATTCGGGTGAGAAACTTCGCGGCGATTGTGACGATGGACGCCCACGGCAACAGTCTGCATGCAGACGTCGAAAAGTCGACAGGAGCAGTACTCTCCGCGTTGCAGAAGGCTTGAGGCGGTTGGTACACTGAAATCTCCCCGGCCAGGTAGCTCAGCTGGTAGAGCGCAGCCCTGAAAAGGCTGGCGTCGGCGGTTCGATTCCGTCCCTGGCCACCACCTCTAAACAAAACAGTTACATCAAAATGCGGCAGTTCGAAAATGGCTCCAAGTTTCGAACTGCGTCCAAACCGCGTCCAAGCGACGTCCAAACCGGAAATCGACTGCCGAAAGGGACTCCGCAACGGTTCCGAAGGCCATGCGGTAGGCGTGGGGGGATTTTGGCAAGAAGTTGTTCGTCTCCTCCTCGTTCGTCAATCGCCACTGCGGAACCACGCACGCTGATGCGTATCTTTGCGTCTCCACAGTTGGCCGACACGGACGCGGAGAGCAGGATCATCGTGTGCCGCCAAGACGCTCTCGTACAGTTCGATTGCTCTTTGTCGAGCGAGGTCGGCACCGCGGGAGTAATCCGACGCGGTCACCGCGTTTTGCGAGAGTTGCGGGTCTTGAGAATCGGCCCGCGAAAGAGACCACCATGTCTCGTAGGCTTCGGCCCGAATGCGGGTCAGGCGGGTATCCTTCAGCTTCAGCCAACTCGGCGATTCGAGAATGCTGATGATTCGGCGATGCAATGCGGGTCCAGCGAATTCGTCGGGCAGGAAGTCGTCAACGTCGAACCAAGGACCGCCGTGCGGCCCCAGAGCAAGCAAGGCCACCAACCCGTCTGCGCCGGGCGGCGTGCCTCCGAGTACTCGAACAACTGTGCGTAGGAGATCGTGGTCGTAGTTCTCGCTTCGCTGCAACTCGTTCCGTTCCAGCGGTAGTGGAGAAAGCCGAATCCGTCGGCCTTGATGCTCCGGATGTCGCCGTTGGAACTCGGTTCCTTCCGTTCCAGCTTCACGGCTTCTGCATCCGCCTCGATCAGAAGCCTCGCCCAAGGCTGCGGTCTGTTGGCGTGATCGGCTTGATTGAGAAGTTGGTGTAATTTCTCTTCCGTCGCGGATTGAGACCACAACAGGCTGACTGCTCCAAACAGGAGCAAGGCGGCGCGAAAGTATCTTACGCCCATATATATGCTGGCAGGCTGGTTATGCCGCGCTCGATTTTAACTCTTCACGAATGATCCGCCGCAGCGCATCTTCAAATCGAGGCGCCTTGCCGTCGAGGTATTCACGGAGCGCCGCGTTAATGAGTGTCTGATATCCGGTGGCGCCGGCGGACGCCTCCGCCATCTGGAGAAAGCGGTCCACTATGTCTTGGTCGAGCCTGATCGTGATGCGGACCTTACCCTCGGGCTCAGGTTCAGGTGCAACAACCCGTCCCCGCTTGCCTTTGCTGAAATCGTATCGGTCTTTCATCGTTCTGCCTCATACTGCTCACGCTCGTGGGCTTCGGCAACACGTGCGGAAATGATGCGAATGTTGTCGCCTCGCCACGCGTACACGACAACGAGCAGTCGGCCAGTGGCCCCCACGCCCATCGTGACGAATCGCTGCTCATCCGGATTGGACTCGTCGTCCGTGATTGTGATGGCATACGGGTCATCGAAAACCGGAATTGCTTCGGGCATGCGGACGCCGTGCTTGCTGTGATTGAACCCGGCCTTGCTCGCCTCATCCCACTCGAAGCCCACAGCTCAAGTGTACGTACCTGTTGTGCATACGTCAATCCTCGCGGTGCGGGGAGATGCGGGGGCATGTGGGGCCATAGCGGGGCCGTACGGTTTCTGCGTCCAAATCGCGTCCAAAACGGAGATTGCGTCCAACTGCGTCCAAACAGCAGACGCCTAAGCGTTTTTGAATCAGTAACGCTCGTCTGTAACTGATTAATATATCGTACCTGAAAAAGCTGCGTTCGAACCCCAATCACGTGTGATTACAATGATTCACGGCGATTCGCGTTTGGAGGCCAGCTTTGCTGTGAATCGAGCAAACGGCATTTTGGACTCCGGCCGTGCTCAAGAGAAAAAGCAGTTAGGCGCAAGAGTCCAGCGCTAATCGGGCTGCGTTCGCAACAATTGCCATTGACGAGCGAAAACGCCGTTAGCGCCCGTGTAAGTTCCGAATGGCATGATCCGCTGGCAGAGTGCAGATCCACGGGTTGGCAACGCAGCCAAGTGAATTGATTGACTTTTGCGATAGAGTTCCGCCTGCTTCCGACGATCAATAAACCGGCCTCCGAAAGCCGTTTTGGCCCACCATTTTACGACTGACTCTTGCAACGCCGGAACCCCTGTTTTCAGGGGTCGTCGTTGACGTTGCGAAACTTACTCGTTATGAGACAGTGAAGGCGGTTCGCGCCGGATGATCGTATCTAGACCGTCGATATTGGAGCTCACGATGGGGATGGAATGTTATGACCGACCCCGCCTCCCGCACCCTACTCGTTCCGTGGCGGCCTGCTTTGGTCCTTCCGGGAGTTGGGGAAATTCAGGATGCCCATCAGGCCAGCGAAGCCGAACCCCAAAAACATGCCTGAAGCGACGAGTTTCAGGACATCGGGGACGTGCAGGGCCTCTACACGTGGATTACCCAGAATCATTAGGAGAAACGTCGCTCCCATCAGCGCCGCCACTAAACCGGTAACCCGGCTGGTTCTCGTCATGCACTCTCCTCCGGCCCGCATCCCGGCCCCGAATCATTGTGACAGGAAAGCCGGAATCGTTTCACCCCAGCCGCGAGGTAAGCCGCGACAAGTGAATGCGAGCGCTGTTCCCCCCATCATCAAACACAAAGACGGGCGACTAGATTTGAACTAATGCAACTCTGTTCAAGAATTTCGTGTGGCGAAAAGGACCGCGTCCGAATTGCGTCGAAAACGGGAATTGCGTCCAAACTGCATCTAAACAGCAAACGGCTAAGTGTTTCAACATCAGCGACCACAGTCCGTAACTGATTGATTCGTCGTACCTGAAAAGGCTGGCGGCGGCGGTTCGATTCCGCCCCTGGCCACCGCCCACGCGTCCTCGAGTGGAGCTCGAACCAGCGCGAGTCCATTCCGAAGATGGCGCTTGGTTCCTTTTGCGCTGGGTCGCAAGTCATTCGAATCGGATCCCGCTGGAATAAACGATAGCCAGTGAGGCATCTCTTGTGTAGCCGATGCATGACTTGACCGACGCTATGCCGGCGAGTACGCTCATTTCGGGCGCCAAACAGGAGATCTCACGAACATGACACACGAAGAGCAGCGGCTCGAAGAGACTCGTCAGAAGCGCGCGCACTGGCAGCGCTGGGGCCCCTACCTGAGTGAGCGTGCCTGGGGCACGGTACGGGAGGACTACAGCCCATACGGCAATGCGTGGGAGTATCTGTCGCACGATCATGCCCGCTCGCGCGCATATCGCTGGAACGAGGATGGCATCGCCGGCATCTGCGACCGTCACCAGCACATTTGCTTCGCGGTCGCGATGTGGAACGGGCGCGATCCGATCCTCAAGGAGCGGCTATTTGGACTCACCGGCAATGAGGGAAATCACGGCGAGGACGTTAAGGAGTGCTACTACTACCTCGACAGCACGCCGACTCACTCGTACATGAAGTATCTCTATAAGTATCCCCAGGCAGCGTTTCCGTACTCCCAGTTGGTGGAGGAGAACCGTCGTCGGGATAAGCATAGCGCCGAGTTCGAGCTGACGGACACGGGCGTCTTTTCCGGGAACCGTTACTTCGACGTGCTGGTGGAATACGCGAAGGCCTCGCCCGAGGACATCCTGGTGCGGATCTCGGTCACGAACCAAGGCCCCGAAACCGCCGCGATTCACCTGCTCCCCACGGTCTGGTTCCGGAACACCTGGTCATGGGGGAACGACCAGGGTCCGCGTCCCTCATTGCGCGAGATTCCCGGCGCCATCGAACTCGAGCATCACCAACTCGGGCGCCGCTGGCTCGAGTACGAAGGCGCTCCGGAGCTGTTATTCACCGAGAATGAAACGAACCTGCAGCGCTTGTTCGGCATTCCGAACATCTCTCCTTATGTAAAGGACAGCATTCACGAGCGCGTCGTGCATGACACCGCGGGTTCCGTGAATCCAGAACGAACGGGGACCAAAGCGGCGGCTCGGTATATCCTTTCCCTCGATCCGGGAGAGACGCGAACGGTGCGGCTTCGGCTGCAACCGCCGGTCAGCGCTGCCCAATGTTTCGACCACAGCTTCGACCAGGTCTTCGCTGATCGACTTCGCGAGGCCGATCAATTTTACGCCACCGTCATCCCGGCCGACCTCACGCAAGACGCCCGCAACGTCATGCGGCAGGCGCTCGCCGGGATGCTCTGGTCCAAGCAGTTCTATCATTATGTCGTCCGCGATTGGCTGAAAGGCGATCCGGCCGGGCCGCCTCCGCCCGCGGAGCGCACCAACGGGCGCAATCGCGAATGGTCCCACCTCTACAATGCGGACGTGATCTCGATGCCCGATAAGTGGGAGTATCCGTGGTACGCGGCCTGGGATCTCGCGTTTCACTGTGTGCCGCTCGCTCTGGTGGATCCGGAGTTCGCCAAGCAGCAGCTCGTGCTGATGACGCGGGAATGGTATATGCACCCCAACGGGCAGCTCCCCGCGTACGAATGGGCGTTCGGCGACGTGAACCCGCCCGTGCATGCTTGGGCGGCCTGGCGCGTTTACAAGCTCGACAAGAAGCGGCGCGGGGCCGGAGATCGGGCGTTCCTGGCGCGAATTTTCCAGAAGCTGCTGCTCAACTTCACCTGGTGGGTGAACCGCAAAGACAGCGAGGGCCGGAACGTCTTTCAGGGCGGATTCCTCGGACTTGACAACATCGGCGTTTTCGACCGCAGCGCCCCGCTGCCAACCGGCGGCCACATCGAGCAGGCCGACGGGACCGGGTGGATGGCCATGTACTGTCTGAACCTGCTCGCAATCGCCATGGAGCTGGCCAGCGAAGATCCGGCGTACGAAGATGTCGCCAGTAAATTTTGGGAACACTTTCTTTACATCGCGAACGCGATTAACCATCTCGGCAGCGATGGCATGGGGATGTGGAACGAGGAGGACGGGTTCTTCTACGATGTCCTGCACATGCCTGACGACGGCCACGTCCCCCTCAAGGTGCGCTCGATCGTTGGCCTGATTCCGCTCTTCGCGGTGGAAACGCTCGAGCCGCGCGTTTGCAACCGGCTCGAGGGCTTCAAACGGAGACTGGAGTGGTTCATCGAGAATCGCCAGGACCTGACCAGGAACGTTGCGTGCATGCAGGCGCCGGGCGAGGGTGAACGCCGCCTCCTGTCGATCGTCGACGCCGGACAGTTGCGCCGAATCCTGCGGGTGATGCTCGATGAGCAGGAGTTCCTGTCGCCGTACGGGATTCGGGCGGTCTCGCGCGTCCACAAGGAGCATCCGTACGTGCTGAAGGCGAACGGCGCGGAGTATCGCGTAGACTACGAACCCGGCGAATCGTCTACGGGCCTCTTCGGCGGAAATTCGAACTGGCGCGGGCCGATCTGGTTCCCCATCAATTTTCTGTTGATCGAGTCGCTCCAGAAGTTTCATCACTACCTGGGCGAGGATTTCAAGGTCGAATGCCCCACCGGTTCGGGTCAGATGCTGACGCTGTGGGAGGTCGCGGCCGAGCTTTCGCGGCGAATGACCCGCATCTTCCTGAAAGGTCCGGATGGCCGGCGTCCGGTCCACGGCGCCAATGAGCACTACGCGCAGGACCCGAATTGGCAGGACCTGGTTTTGTTTTACGAATACTTTCACGGCGACACCGGCGCGGGCGTCGGCGCGAGTCATCAGACCGGCTGGACCGGCGTCGTGGCGAAGCTGTTGCAGCAAAGCGGAGAGCGCACCGAAGATCAGCGAAACGCGGTGGAACTGGAAGAGGCAATCCGATGAATTTCGAGATCGCCAGCCGCCGCGAATGGCTGGAAACCAACGGCATCGGCGGCTTCGCCTCGTCAACCGTCATCGGCCTGAACACCCGGCGCTATCATGGGCTTCTCGTGGCCGCCACCAGGCCGCCCGTCGGCCGTATGGTGCTGCTCTCGAAAATCGAAGAGACGCTCATCGCCGGCGGCCGCCGCTACGAGCTGTCGTGCAATCGCTACCCCGGCGTAATTCACCCGCAGGGACATGTTTACCTGAAGGAGTTCCGTCAGGAGCCATTCCCGACGTTCATCTACGAAGTCGATGGGATCGTGATCACGAAATCCGTCTTCCTGGTTCACGGCGAGAATTCGGTGGTCATCGAGTACGCGGCGGACCAGCCGTGCGCGCTCGAACTGCGCCCGCTGATCGCCTTTCGCGATTACCACAGCACGACGCACGAGAACGGCGCGATCCGGCGGGATGTCGGACTCGAGCCGGGGCGCGTCCACCTATCTCCCTACCAGGGCTGTCCCGACCTTTACCTGGCGCACACCGCGGCGGAAACGCGGCCAACCGGCGATTGGTACCGGAATTTCGAGTACACCATCGAACAGGAGCGCGGCCTCGATTTCGCCGAGGACCTGTTCAATCCAGTGGCGCTGACGTTCGAGTTGAACAGCAGCCGGATCGCGACCCTTGTCGCCTCCACCGAGCCTCGCGAGGCGTCTTCGGCGGACGGGTTTCGCGCCCGCGAGATCGCCCGGCGGCAGCGCGTCCTGGAGTCGGCGCCTTCGGATGACCCGCTCACGCGAGCGTTGGTCCGCGCCGCCGATCAGTTCATCGTCCGACGCGGCGAGGAGAGCACGGTGATCGCGGGCTACCACTGGTTCAGCGACTGGGGCCGGGATACGATGATCGCCTTGCCGGGCCTGACGCTCTCGACGGGACGCTACGAGGACGCACGGAAGATCCTCCTCGCCTTCGCCGCGAGCGTCGACCGGGGAATGCTGCCCAATCGCTTCCCCGACGCGGGTGAGATGCCCGAGTACAACACCGTCGACGCGACGCTCTGGTTCTTCGAAGCGGTGCGTGCGTACATGGCGCATACGGGCGACGAGGAGTTCGTTCGCGCGCACGTGTGCACCGTCCTCGCCGAGATCGTCGACTGGCACGAGCGCGGGACCCGCTACGGCATCCGTATCGACGCCGACGGGTTGCTGCTGGCCGGCGAGCCCGGTGTCCAACTCACCTGGATGGACTCCAAAATCGGCGACTGGGTGGTGACGCCGCGGCACGGCAAACCCGTCGAGATCCAGGCGCTTTGGTATAACGCACTTTGCGTGATGTTCGATCTCTCCCGCGACTCCCGCTATCGGGAAATGGCCGAGCGCGCGCGGCAAAGCTTCGTCGCGCAGTTTTGGAACGAATCGGCCGGGTGCCTCTACGATGTGGTGAACGGGGACACCCGCGACCCGGCAATCCGGCCCAACCAGATCTTCGCCGTTAGCCTTTTTCATTCGATCCTACCTGACGAACTGGCGGGCGGTGTCGTGGACGCCGTGGAGCGGCATCTGTTGACGCCGTACGGGCTGCGCAGCCTCGCGCCCTCCGATCCTTCGTATCGGGGACGCTACGAAGGCGACGGCCGCAGCCGGGACAGCGCCTACCACCAGGGGACAGTCTGGCCGTGGCTCATAGGACCGTTCGTGACGGCCTATTCGAAAGTCCATGGGCGCGCGCCGCAATGGACGGAAGCGTTCCGCCGCTACGTGGAGGAGGAAGGCATGGGTCAGATTCCCGAGGTCTTCGACGGCGACGCGCCGCACCGTCCGGGTGGCTGCATGGCGCAGGCGTGGAGCGTGGCCGAACTGCTCCGTTGTCTGACGTCCGCGAGCGCGGCCGGGACCGCAAAGACATCCACCGCGGTCACTGCCGCCGCGTAGCGCGCCGATCCGCACTCTGTTTGCACTACAGTACGGAGTAAAGAACACCTGCCGGAGATCATCGGCGGGGCTTCACAAACGGGGCAAATAGGAAAGCGTCCGCCCACAACGTGCTGGAAGTCCTTTATTTGCAATAACAACTTTCGCGAGATGGGAACAGTCATCCCGTTTAAAATATTTGGTCAAACCGGGAATAATGCGCCACCCTGGCTGGATTACAGGTCAGATGCTCTTTTCGCACAGGCCGCGAACCGACGAGTTTGAAGCCGCCGCGATGCCGCACATGGCCGACATCTACCGCACCGCGTCGCGCCTTCTCGGCGCTGGAACGGGGGCTGACGACGTCGTGCAGGACGTCTACCTCCAAGCCTGGAAATCGTTTGGGCAATTTCAGCGGGGCACGAACTGCCGGGCGTGGTTATTCAAGATTCTGTTTCACACGCTGCATCACTACCGCAGGAAATGGCTGAACCTGCGGATGATCAACCAGAGGGAAGAGATCCTCGATCAAGCTGCGGCCAGCAGCCCTCCGCTGCCAGCCCACATCACGGACGAGGATATGCTGGCGGCGTTGTCGGACGTGCCCATCGACTTTCGCGCCGTTGTGCTGCTGATCGACGTCGAGGAGTTCTCGTATAAAGAAGCGGCAGGGATTCTGAATGTGCCGATTGGCACCGTGATGTCGCGTCTCAGCCGGGGAAGGAAGCTGCTGCGCGACCGCCTGGCCCCCGTCGCCCGGTCTTATGGAATCGGCCAACCGAAGCAGCAAGGGAAAAGTGCATGAACGCCTGCGATCAAACACGGAAATATCTCGACTCGTACGTCAGCAGCGAGCTTCTGGTGGAAACCAACCATGAACTGCTGCGTCATCTCGAGACCTGCTCCACCTGTTCGGCCGAGGCCGACGCGCGCGTTCAGCTTCGCACCCGGCTGAAGGCTGCGGTGCAGAACCAGAGCGTTCCGCCCGAACTGCCGGCTCGGATCCGCGAGCGCATCCGCGACCATGAATCGCTTCCTCTATTGGGCGCCGGATGGATCCGCTGGGCCACGGCGGCCGCGGCCAGTCTCCTCGTCGCCGTCGGTATTTGGATGAACTACGCTCCCGAGCGGATGCCCGCGTTGGCCGATCGTTCGGGACAAAAAGATTATATTCAGAGAGTCTCTTCGCGCCTGGCGGCCGTCCTGAAGGTTGGCCTCGCCGACCATATCCACTGCTCTATCTTCCGTAAGTACCCGAAAGATCCGCCCGCCCAGGCGCAGATGGAAAGCGACCTCGGACCGTCCTATCGCGGACTTCTGCCGGTGGTGCGCGCGGCGGTCCCGGAAGGTTACCGGATCGTGATGGGCCACCAGTGCGGTTACGCCGGCCGGCGGTACATTCACTTCACCCTCGAAAAGAACGGCGAGTTGCTTTCGCTCGTAATCGCGAAGAAAGGCGACGGCGAAACGCTCGAAGGCCTTCCGCTATCCGGAGAGACATCCGACATTCCGATTCACCAGTCGGCCGCCGGGCGCTACCAGGTTGCGGCTTTCGACGCGGGCAATTATTTCGCGTACATCGTCTCGGACCTGAAGGGCCGGGCGAATCTCCAGATCGCGTCGGCCATGGCGCCCGGGGTGCGAGAGTTTCTGGTGAAGACGCCCGCCTGAAGCCGCGGGAATAATTAGAGGTCCATAGCTCCTTACAGGCTATGGAAATTCACCAACTTGTTCAGTCTCCGCGCCTGTGGATCTCCGGCGATCATGCCCATCGCCGCGTCACGTGGATGGAGCTGTTCTTCGATCTCATCTTCGTGGCCGCGGTTGCCGAGGTAGGAGCGCCGCTCGCGGCCGACTACTCCCTCGCCGGCCTGGTGCGGTACGCCTTCCTTTTCGTGCTGATCTGGTGGGCGTGGAGCGGCCACACGCTCTACTCCACGCGTTTCGATCACGACGACTTGCCGCAGCGGCTCCTGATCCTGCTCCAGTGCTTCATAGCGGCGGTGATGGCGGCGAACGCCAAGGAAGCCCTCGACAGCCGGTCCTCCGCCGGTTTCGGCGCTGCGTATGCCGGGATGAGGATCGTGCTCGTCGTGCAGTACCTGCGCGCCAGGCGCGTGCCGGAGACGCGCGGATTGACGACCCGATATGCCATCGGATTCGGTGTCGCCGCCGCGTTATGGATCGCCTCTGCTTTCCTCGATGCGCCGGCCCGCTACTGGGTGTGGGCGCTGGCGTTGGCGATCGATTTCGCGACGCCCTGGCTTGCCGCCAAACACAGCGTCCGCTTCCCGCCCGATGGGGCGCATTTTCCGGAGCGGTTCGGCCTCTTCACCATCATCCTGCTGGGGGAGTTCATCGCTTCCGTGATGCGTGGGATCGAAAGCCAGGAATACTGGAGCTTCAGCGCGGCGGCGACCGCATTCTCGGGAATGGCGTTCGCGTTCGTTCTACGCTGGTGGTACTTTGACGTGGCTCACAGCGCATCCGAAAGGCACATCCGTAGCAAGCGGCAAGCGGCCTTATTCCAGGTCTGGCATTACGCGCACCTCCCGATGTTCCTCGGAATCGGCGTCGCGGGGGCGGGCTTCCAGAGGCTGATCTCCCTCGAGGCGGAGCATCATCTGAAGCCGGCCGAGGCCTGGGTCCTCTGTGTTGCTGCTGCTGTTCTGATGGCCGCTCTCGGCGTCATGGGCGGCGCCTCGGAGCGTCGGAGCAGTCCGAGGTGGCACATGTGGAGCCAGGTCGCGCTGGTCGCCGCAACGCTAGCGCTTGGCGTGGTAGGGCCGCTCGCGGGACGCGTGCTGCTGGTCATTGGTCTGCTGGGCCTGTGCGCTGCCCAAACTCTCGTAGTGCGGCAGGAGCAGCTCGCGCCGAGGCTGGTCACTCGCAAAGCGTCGTAGGAAGATGAGCAGGAGCGATCGATGCGCGTTGTCGGGCGACATCGAAGCCAAGGTCAGCCTGGGGTCCAAAATGTCAAACGGGAGGCTGCCAAATACTGGAACGCGATGTCCAGTGCCGCACGGTTCGCGTCACCGGAGACATCGCGCTCGACTTCACGGCGGGAGAGCAGCTCGTCGGTATCGAGTGCTCGGAGCAACCCGCGATTCCTCGAAAGCACGGCGATCGCGGAATGTGACACGGGGTTGATCGCCGCGCCTCTGCTGACGGTTGTATGAGCAATAGTCTCGTTATTTGTGTAGGCCCGGCCAGTTCTTATTCGCCTGCTCAATATACTGCGGGATGGCCTCCGACCACGTCTTTTTCACTCCCTTACTGTAGTTCAGGTAGAGCTTGCCCTCCACGATTGTCCAAGCCTCGGGGTCGATCGGCGCGGTGTGGCCTTTGCTGACGCCGTACGCGCAATAGCCCCCATACTGAGGAACGTACTTTTCGGGGTTTCGTGCGAACTCGTCGCGGTCGGACGCGCTGGCGAACCACCAGGTCGCGCCGTTGTATTTATGAGTGAACTCCGCTGAGCCTTTCAGCGGCTTGCTTTGAGTAAAGTACGCCACCGCGTCGTAACCCTTGATGGCAACGCCGCTCCGATCCTGATTGACCGGGTCGGCCTGCGGCGCCGCAAACGCGGACGTGAGGGCCACACCGAAGAGAAGAAGATACCGCCTTGTGATCTGCATATTGTCCGTATCCGTTTCGCCTGGCGGAATATTCCCGACGCGCCGCGGGAATATTGGAACCCGCGCCGCGGATGAACGAGGTGCAAGGAGCAAACGATGGAGCGATTAAAAGGAAAAAATGTCTTAATCACCGGCGCGTCGTCCGGCATCGGGCAGGCGATCGCCATCCGGTTCGCGCGCGACGGCGCCAATGTGGCGATCAATTATCGAAGCGGAGCTGAGCAGGCCGAAGCCACCCAGGTGCTCGCCAAGGCGGCGCGGCTCAACGGCGGCGGGCGCGAGATCATCGTGCAGGCCGACGTTTCGAGTGAAGAGCAGGTCAAGGCGATGATCGCGAAGACGATTGAGGCGTTCGGCCGCCTCGACGTTCTCGTGAATAACGCGGGCATTCAGAAGCCGGGGGCCAGCCACGAGATTGAAGCCGCGGATTTCGACCGGGTCCTCTCGGTCAATCTGCGGGGACCCTTCTTGTGCTCGCGCGAGGCCATCCGGCACTTCCTCTCGCGGCCCGGGGGCGGGGTCATTTTGAACAACTCGAGCGTCCACGAAATCATTCCCAAGCCGAAATATCTTCCTTACTCCGTGAGCAAGGGCGGCATGGAGAACCTGACGAAATCGCTGGCACTCGAGTATGCCGGTCAGGGCATTCGCGTGAACGCGGTGGGCCCCGGAGCGGTCGTCACTCCAATCAACAAGGCTTGGGTCGACAACGCGAAGGCGCGCGGCGAAGTGGAGAGCCACATTCCGATGGGACACGCGGCGAACGCCGAAGAGATCGCCTCGGTCTTCGCGTTCCTCGCGTCCGATGAAGCCAGCTACGTCACCGGACAGACGATCTTCGCGTGCGGCGGCCTGACACTGTATCCCGAGTTCCGTGTGGCCTGGTCGTCGGGCGAGTAAGGAGGCTGTCATGTGTACGCTCGACGGAAAAGTGGTGTTGATTACGGGCGCGAAAGGCGGCCTCGGGACCTCCGTAACGGAGGCGTTCCTTGCGGCCGGCGCCCGCGTCGCCGGCGTCTCCCGCTCGATCCAATCCAGCGACTTTCCCCACGCCGAGTTCACCGCGTTCGCCGCGGAGCTGTCGAGCGGAGATGCGGCCCGAAGGGTCGCATCCGCTGCGACGGAACGCCTTGGACGCATCGACGCGCTGGTGCACGTGATGGGCGGCTTTGCCGGAGGACAGAGTGTGGCCGATACGGACGACGCAACTCTGGAGAAGATGCTCGACCTCAACTATCGCGCGGCGTTCTACATGGCGCGGGCCGTGCTGCCGCAGATGCGCGCGCAGGGCAGCGGCCGGATTCTGGCCGTCGCCAGCCGCCAAGCGGCCGAACCCGCGGCCATGACGGGCGCCTATAGCGCGTCGAAAGCGGCCCTGGTCGCATTGATCCGGACCATCGCACTCGAGAACAAGGACCGCTGCATTTCGGCGAACACGGTGCTGCCGGGCACGATGGATACGCCGAACAATCATGGATCGCAGCTCGTGCAGCCGGCGCAGGTGGCCGCGATGCTGGTCCATCTCGCGTCGGACGCCGGGGCGCAGGTGACGGGCGCCGCGATCCCGATCTCCGGCAGTCAGGTGTGACATGGCCGCCGCTGTGTGGTTCGTCAGGTTGTTGGCGGCGTATGGAGCGGTAGGGCTGGTCTTCGCGGCCGCGTTCATTGCGCGAGGCATCCAGCGGGTCGATCCGGTAGCCGCGGGCGCGCCGATTGGGTTCCGGCTGATCATATTGCCCGGAGTGACGGCCCTCTGGCCTCTGATGGCGGTGCGATGGGCGAAGGCGGCGGGAGGAGCGCAATGACTCAACCACTCCGTCGCGCGCACTTTCGCATTTGGCTGGCGCTCGCGGCCATCCTCTATGTGGTGTTTGTGGCGGGCCTGCTCGCGCGCCGGAGCGCCACGCCACCCAATCCGGACCTGAATTGGGAGCAGTATCGATGAGCGTCAGTTATCAGGCAATCGGCTGGAATCGGACGAAGAAAGTGTACGACTCGGTGCTCGCCGGCGGACTCGCGCTGTACTTGGGCCTGTTCATCGGTGTTGGATCCGTAGTGCATCCGAACGCGACAGCGGAGACGCTGCTGATCCGCGGATTGGGAACGGCGGCGTTGCTGCTCCTTCACGTGATTCTTTGCATCGGCCCGTTGTGCCGGCTAGACAAGCGATTTCTGCCGCTGCTCTATAACCGGCGGCACCTCGGCGTGACCATGTTCGTCCTGGCGCTGGCGCACGGCATGTTCTCGCTCGTCCAATTCCACGCGCTGGGAAATCTGAATCCGCTGGTGAGCCTGTTTGTCAGCAATCCGCGTTACGGTAGCCTGGCCGATTTTCCGTTTCAGGCGCTCGGCTTCGCGGCGCTGCTGATCCTGTTTCTGATGGCGGCGACCAGCCACGATTTTTGGTTGCACAATCTGTCCGCGCCCGTCTGGAAGCGGCTGCACATGCTCGTGTATGGGGCATATGCGCTGCTGATCGCGCACGTCACGCTGGGATCATTGCAGTCCGAGACGAGCCCCCTGTTGGCGGCGGTGCTCGGGATCGGGCTAACCCTCGTCACCGTGCTCCATGTGTCCGCCGCAACTGTCGAGCGCCGTCGCGACAGGACGCCGGCCCTTCCTGCAGACGAATACCTACCCGCCTGCGACATCGAAAGCATCCCGGAGAACCGCGCCTGCGTGGTCTCGTGCGGAGGGGAGCGCGTCGCCATCTTTAAGTACGGCGGGCGGATCTCCGCAGTCTCGAATGTCTGCCGTCATCAGAATGGGCCGCTCGGCGAGGGCAAGATCATCGACGGCTGCATCACGTGTCCGTGGCACGGGTACCAATACCTGCCCGAGACCGGCGCGGCGCCACCGCCATTTACGGAAAAAGTTCCGACCTTCCGCACGCGCGTGGCCGGGAACCAGGTGTTTTTGCATCCGACGCCGCTGCCTCCCGGCACGCGCGTGGAACCATCGGTGATCCAGCATGAACAGCCAGTCTGAATTCTACGTAGGATATTTGCCCATTCCGGGCGGGTTGAGAAAGTTCGTCCGCGCCGTCGTGGCCACCTTGGGAGTGACCGTCGCCGCAATCGCGATTCTCCTCGTCCTCACGCAGCGCCCGTTCGCGGCGGCGACCTTCGAGTTCCACGATTACTCGGATTTCCAGGGCGTGCTGCTGACCAAGCCGTATCCCGCGCTGGCCATCCCCGGCGGGATTCCCTGGCTACTGGTGGGCCCTGGGAAACATGGCATCGCGCCACCGGTCCCGCAAGGCCGGACCGTGCGGTTTCGCGGCGAACGGATCTACCGCGCAGACGATCACATGATCGAAACGCTTCCGGAATCCTGGGAAGACGCGGGTCCGGGCCGCGCGCCCGCGGACGAGATGGTCTTGGGCACGGTCCAACTCACCGGCGAGATCGTGGACAGCAAGTGCTTCTTCGGCGTGATGAACCCCGGCAACGGCAAGGTCCATCGCGATTGTGCGGCGCGCTGCATCAGCGGCGGAATCCCGCCGGCGTTTCTCGTCCGTGACGCCGCGGGCCGAACGAAGACGCTGTTGCTCGCCAACTGGCGGCGCGAGTTCCTGGACCACATTGCCGAGCCTGTGACGATCCGGGGGCGGCTCGCGCGGTCGGCCGGAAGGCTGGCGCTTTATGCGGAATAAAGCCGCAAGCACGGCGGATTTCAGAGGCGATGGCAAGCGCGGTTTTCCATTCGATTCTTCCGGGCATCGTCCCGTTTCCGGTCCCGCCGCCGCTCCGCGAACTGCTCGCGCGATGGCTGGGATTTGACGACCTCGAACGCGTCTACGATCGCTTGCGGTCGATGGACGGGGGAGGCTCGATCGCGGAGCGCCTGGTGGATTGGCTCTCCGTCTCGTATGCGATCCCGGAAGTCGACCTGGGGCGGATTCCGCGCAGCGGGCCCGCGATCCTGACGCTCAATCACCCGTTCGGTATCCTCGAGGGCGCGGTGCTCGCGAAGGTGCTCGCCCGCGTCCGGCCGGATTTCCGACTCCTCGCGAACGGCCTGCTCACTGCCCTGCCCGAGCTGCGCGGCCTGCTCATCCCGGTGGACCCGATCTCCGGCAGCAAGGCGGTGGCGGGTAATGGAACCGGTCTGCGGCGCTCGCTCGAGCACCTGGAGGGCGGGGGCATGCTCGTCGTGTTTCCGGCCGGCGAGGTGTCGCACTTCCGGTGGAGCGATCACGTCGTAAGCGACCCCGAGTGGAATCCGGCCGTCGCGCGGCTGGTGGGGATTGCTGCGCGCCGGGGATGCCCCACGCCGGTCGTGCCCACCTTCGTGGAGGGGGCCAATGGCCCGCTCTTCCAGCTTGCTGGCCTCGTACATCCGCGGCTGCGGACGGCCCTGCTCGGGCGCGAACTGCTGAACAAGCGGGGCCGCCGCGTGGAAGTCCGGGTCGGAACGCCGGTCGCTCCCGAGAAGCTCCTCGCGATGCCCACGGCGCGGGAGCAGGTGGATTATCTCCGCTGGCGCACGTACCTGCTCGGCCGCCGCGAACGATACAAGCCGCGGACCTCGGTTCCGCTGCCCTCGCTGGCAGGCGGCGCGTTACAGGCGATTGTCGACGCGCAGCCCGCCGCGGACCTGGCCGCCGAAATCGCCGGGCTGCCGAACGATGCGCTGCTGAATCGCTCGGGCGACCTCGAGGTCTACATCACCGGGGCGGACGACATTCCGAACGTGCTTCGGGAGATCGGTCGGCTGCGCGAGATCACGTTCCGCGCGGCCGGTGAGGGCACGGGCAAGCCCCTCGATATCGACGAGTTCGATCGGGAATATCTGCACCTCTTCGTGTGGAACGCGCGCCGGCAGGAGGTGGTCGGCGCTTATCGACTCGCCGGCACGGATTCCCCGCACAGCGGCGGCCTCTACACGGCGACGCTATTCCAATACGGGCAGGAGTTCCTGGACCGGATCGGACCCGCTCTCGAACTAGGCCGGTCCTTCGTGCGGCAGGAGTATCAGAGAGGTTTCGCGCCATTGCTCCTCCTCTGGAAAGGCATCGGCGCGTACGTCGCGAGGCATCCGCGATACCGAATTTTGTTCGGACCGGTGAGCATCAGCGACCAATATCACGCGATTTCGCGCGAAATTATGGTCGAATTTCTCGAAAAATACGCCGTTTTGCGCGACTTTTCGGGTCTAATTCGGGGCAAATGTGCCCCGCGACGGGGGCCAGGGGCCGCTTTTCCCAGCTCCGGGTTCGAGGTGGAGGACCTTTCGGAGGTCATCAGCGACATCGAGGAGAGGCCCGCCGGCGTGCCGGTTTTGCTCCGGCAATACCTGCGGCTCGGCGGGAAACTACTGGGGTTCCACGTGGACGCGAAATTCGCCAACACGCTGGACGGCCTCATCCTGGTGGACCTCACCAGGACGGAGCCGAAGCTCCTCGACCGCTATCTGGGCAAGGCGGAAGCGGCCGCCATTCTCGCATTTCAGAAAGGAAACTATGGAACACACTAGAGCACTTGCGTTGACGAGCTGGGCGCTACGACTGATTGTGGCGGTGGTTCTGTTGCAGACGCTGTTCTTCAAATTTACGGCGGCGAAGGAGTCGGTCTACATCTTCTCGACTCTTGGAATGGAGCCGTGGGGCCGGATTGGATCGGGAGTGTTCGAACTGATCGCGTCCGTTCTGCTGCTGTTTCCGGCGACGGTTCCGCTCGGGGCTTTCATGGCGCTCGCTGCGACCGGGAGCGCGATCCTCTTCCATCTGACGAAGCTCGGCATTGCTTTGACGGCGGTCGGCGACAACGGGGAGCTTTTCGCGCTGGCGGTGTTAGTGGTGCTGTGTTCGCTCGCCGTTCTGTTCCTGCACCGTCAGGAACTGCCGCTGGTTGGCCGAAGCCTGCGTGCGGCATAATAGGCCTCAGTGAGCGTTGAATCCGATGTTCTTGCTGCCGAGCGCCAGTTCTTCGCGTCGCTAATCGCGGCCGATGGACCGGCGCTCGAACGTTTGCTGGCCGACGATTTCGTGCTGATCGACGTGATGCGCGGCGCCGAGATATCCAAACAAGATCTGGTGGCCGCGCTCGGAGCGGGCCAGGTCCGTTTCGACGGAATCGAGGCTACGGACGCGCGCGTCCGTATGTACGGTGACGCGGCCGTTGTGACGGGCCGCACCGAGATGCGGATACGGTTCGGCCTGGACTCGGCCACGGTCCGCAGCCGCTACACGCACGTATTTGTGCGGCAGGATAACGAGTGGCGCTTCGTCTCGGCGCAAGGCACGCCGATCGCGGAGGGGTAATCATGCGTGTCGACGTAGTCACGCAAATCATGATCGATCGGCCGAAACACGTCGTCGCGGGGTACGCCGCCGATCCGGATAACGCTCCGAAGTGGTACGTCAATATCAAGTCGGTCGAATGGAAGACGCCGCGGCCTGTTGCCGTGGGGTCGCGAGTCGCGTTTGTCGCGGAGTTTCTGGGCCGGCGCATGGCCTACACGTATGAAATCGTCGAGTGGACGCCGGGGGAACGGCTCGTCATGCGAACGGCCGAGGGCCCGTTCCCAATGGAAACGCAGTACACCTGGGAATCCACGGCTGAAGGCGGTTGCACGATGACTCTGCGGAACCACGGAGAGCCGAAGGGATTCTCGAAAATCGCGGCGCCGGTGATGAGCCGCGCGATGCGCCGCGCGAATGAGAAAGACCTGGCTCGCCTGAAGCAGGTTCTGGAGCAATCCTGAGATTCGCCGTTCGGCTCGCTGCTCCCGGAACGGGCGATCAGCAGCACTGACCGGTCAACGTCGGGTCGGGTCGGGAAGCCGTGGGCTGCGGCGCGCTAACGGCGGCGCCGCGGTGTCGAATCAAGGAGAGCAATTCGCGAACCGTCATCGGAACGACGCCGTTCGCGCGGTTGATTGCGCCGATTTCGAACGCGCTGCGCCATTGGCGGAACATCACCCGGTACGCTTCCCGGAGACTGACGGCGGGATCGTAGATGTGCGTCGCCTCCGCCGAGACGCCGTTCAGTTCGAGCACCTGGAAACGGCCGGCCTGCAGGTCCGCGATTGACGGCGTGCGGATATCGAAACGGCCGAAATAGAAGCCCGGGTGGGACTGGGCGACCTGGTCGATGGCCGCGCAGAGTTCGGGAGTTTCGTAGCGCGCGCCATTGAGGAAGATGGCGCCGCGGCAATGGGAGCCGAGTTCCACCAGGCGTACGCGTTCCCCGGCTTCGGGCACGCGATGGGGCGAGGCTTTCAGGTAAACGCTGGAGAGACAGACCGCGCGCTCGTCGCGCAGCACGAGATCGGTCAGACTGCTGCGGCCGTCGCCGACAACCTCGGGAAAGCGCTTCTCGGTAATCGAGAGAATGCGGCCTGCCGGGTCGCCCGGGTAGCGGTAGTAGAAGACGCCGAATTCAAGACCACCGACATAGGTCTGCACGATGGTCGGTGCGGTCGCGGCGGCTAGATAGCGGCGGACATCTTCCGCCGACCGGGCGATGGCGACTCCAGTCCCGCGCTCTCCAACATCGGGCTTGAGGACGACTGGGAATCTCTCGACCGTGACCTGCTGTCCGGGGCGGACGACATCGAATGACGGCACATGCGGCAGATGCGACAGGATCGCCGATTTCGATTCGCCAACGAAGCCGCCGGACGGGATACCGGGATTCGCGGCGGTAAATAATGTAAGCGACCGGTGCTTCACTCCGAGATAGAGGATGTAGGGAAGGACTGGAATGTAGGCCAGCCAAGGCGGCCAGAACTCCCATCGCGTCTTGCGGCGGAACCAGCCGACGATGCGCCGGCGGGTGCGCCACGGGAGAATCGCGATGAGCACCAGCAGCAATGGCGCGGCCGGAACTCTCCTGCCGAGAAATGCGGCGCTTCCGACCAGTAACGGGGTCCAGAGTAAGGCTGCCATCAGGAAGTACGAGTTGAATGTCCAGAATTTTGTTCTGAGGAGACCGGCGGCGACATACGTCGGGAGCCGCAGCCCGGGAGTGAAGCGGCTCACGAGGACGACTCCCGCGCCGCGCGCGGCCAGCCATTCTGAAGCGCGTTCGACCTTGGCGTCGTCGACCAGGCGGCGAACGACCGGCCGGCCGGCGCGGCCGGCGAAGTACAATAGCAGGTCGCCGAAGTAGATACCGGCGGCGCAGGCCAGCACGCCGGGGATAAGGGCGAGTTTGCCGCTGGCAATAAGCGCGCCGGTAGCGAGACACGTCAGGTCTTCACTCGCGAACGTGGCGAATGCGATCAGGAGAAGTTGGCCCATTGGGTCCTCCGTCAGGCGGCGCGCGCCAGGATTTTTTGTTCGCCCAGGCTGTGCCGACACGGCGGGGCAGGCAGATAGAGGAAACGAATTTCCTGCGGCGACACCACGGCCCAACTGAAGCTTACGGTCTCTGCGTCGTCGCGGTGCATGCAGGGTGAGTAGGCGTCGGGGGCCGAGCCGTGGCATGCGTGGAATCGGTAAAGTTCGGCCGGCTCGATGGGGAGCGCGCCGGTGTGACGGGCAAACTCCTTCAGCCGGGCGCGGCGAACGCCATCGGGATCGAAAGATGACGACGTAAGCGGCATCTGATTGTCACCCGCCGGATTCACGTCGAGCGTAGTACCGTTCCAGCGGGCGATCATAGCCTGGCGCGAAGGCTCCAGCATCAGCAGGGTAAACGGCGCAAAGCCTGCCAAGTCAATGTTCCGAACCAGGAGCGCGCAGTCATCGATGCAGCCTGCCCAAGTGAGTTCTGGGATGATCAGTCCGCGGCTACGTGCGCCGGTTGGGCCGGCCTGCCCGTTCAACAAACATAGACCTACGCCATACTCGTTCACGGCGATCCAGGTACCGCCGTGATCCGGATCAGTCGGCGTGACGTATCGCACGCCGCCGCATGCCCTCACCCGAGGCGCGGCGGCGATGCCGCGGGTCCGCTTCTCGTCGCGATTACACAGAAGGTGATACCCGCCCTCCCGGTGAAGCCAACTCACAGTGCACATTACGCCGCCTCCGCTGTTTTGGAGGCGAGGTAGCGAAGCGTCGAGGGCGCCATTCCGAAATCGGGGTCCATCTCGACTCCGTGCATCCGCAGCGTGACGGCGATCAGCGCGAAGTGGTGAATCGTATGGCTGCTGAGAACCTGGAGCTCGCGACCGATCGAAGACCGCATACAAACGTCACCCGCCTCGGCGGCGTCCTCCATCCGCACCCATACGATTGTCTCCGAGCGAAGCACGGGGCAGGTTTCGAGCGTCCGGATGATCGTGCGGATGGCCACGGCGGCGGCGGCGCGACTGCGCTCGACGGTTTGGTCGCGACGGCGGGCGTCGTAATCGATGCAAGAGGACTCGAGGCCGGCGAAAAAGGCTTGGTAGAACTCGATGATATGCCGGAGGTGCGCGCCAGCACGGTGAGGCTCAAGGCCGGGCGGCATAGTGGCATAGGCGATATCGTCTAGGCGGTCCAGCAGACGGAGCGCCTGGCGGAGCCAGCGGATATTCGTTTCGATCAGCGCGTTCTGACGATTCATCCTGTCCGAGAATCCGCCGAGCCTGCCGATTTATTCCGCGGAATATTCGGGACGCAACGCGTCCTCTAGCGGCGTGCAGGCAGTCGCAATCGCAACTTCGAAAGAGCCGGGAGCAATCGAGGCGCTGGGCGCCCATTGGCCGGAATACCTGATGGAAGGCGCGGCGCTCGGGATATTCATGATCTCGGCCTGCGCCTTCGGCGTGCTTCTGGAGCATTCGGGCTCGCCGCTGCGCCAGACGTTGTCCAACGATGTCGCGCGGCGGGTCCTGGGCGGCATTGCGATGGGCGCGACGGCCGTGTCCATCATTTCATCCCCATGGGGGCAGCGATCGGGCGCGCACATGAACCCTGCTCTGACGCTGACGTTTCTCACGCTCGGCAAGATCGCGACCTGGGACGCAGCCTTCTACATGTGCGCGCAACTTGTGGGCGGCCTTGCCGGAGTTCTGACCGCCAGGGCCGTTCTGGGATCGGCATTGGCAATCCCGCCCGTTTCGTACACCGCGACGGTTCCCGGCACGGCAGGACCATGGGTCGCCTTCGGCGCCGAGCTCGCCATCTCATTCCTTCTGGTCACGATCGTTTTGAACGTCTCGAACTCGCGACGGACGGCGCGCTTCACGCCATGGGTCGCGGGGGCGCTCGTTGCGCTGTTTATTAGTATCGAGTCGCCGTTCTCCGGAATGAGCATGAATCCCGCGCGCACGATTGCGTCGGCGCTGCCGTCGGGTATTTGGAACGCATTCTGGATCTACCTCGTGGCGCCGCCGCTCGGGATGCTTGCGGCCGCACAGATTTACCGGCGTTCGCGCGGGGTGCACCGCGTATTCTGCGCCAAGTATCACCACAACAACGACAAGCGGTGCATTTTCCGCTGCAACTACGGAGCTCTTGAGCAATGAACAACGAACGACATTACGACGTGATCATCATCGGGACGGGCGCCGGGGGCGGCACCCTGGCGCGGAAACTCGCGCCCACCGGCAAGCGGGTCCTCCTCCTCGAACGGGGCGACTATGTGGCCCGCGAAAAGGATAACTGGAGCACCCGGGCGGTGAATGTGCAGGGCAAGTATCAGACGAAGGAGGTCTGGCGCGACAAGAACGGCGACCCGCTGCATCCGCACACGAACTACTGCGTGGGTGGGAACACCAAGTTCTATGGCGCCGCGCTCTTCCGGCTGCGCCGCGAGGACTTCTGTCCGGTCAAGCATCACGGGGGTATTTCGCCCGCGTGGCCGATCTCCTACGACGAACTCGAGCCATATTACGCGCAGGCGGAGGAGCACTATCACGTGCACGGCGAGCGCGGGGAAGATCCCAGCGATCCGCCGGCCAGCGGGCCTTATCCATATCCCGCGGTGAGCCACGAGCCTCGCATTCAACAACTCGCGGACGACTTCGCCGCCGCCGGCCTGCGGCCGTTTCACACGCCGCTCGGCATCATGCTCGACGAGAAGAATCCGCGCGCCAGCAAGTGTATCCGCTGCAATACGTGCGACGGCTTCCCGTGCCTGGTGTACGCGAAGTCGGACGCCCAGGTGCTCGGAGTTGACCCGGCGCTGGAGTTCCCGAACGTGGGCCTGATGACCAACGCGTACGTGGAGCGTCTGGAGACCAGCGAGTCAGGCCGCGAGGTGACGGGCGTCGTCGTGAAGCAGAACGGCGCGACGGCGACTTACTCGGCCGACATGGTCGTGGTCTCGTGCGGGGCCATCAATTCGGCGGCGTTGCTGCTGCGGTCGGCGAACGACCGCCATCCGCGCGGACTGGCCAACGGCTCCGACGTGGTGGGCCGGTACTATATGGGGCACATTAATTCGGTCCTGATGGCCGTCTCGAAGTGCCCGAACCCGGTCGTCTTTCAAAAGACGCTGTCGGTGAACGATTTCTATCACGGATCGGACGACTGGCAGTATCCCATGGGCCACATTTCGTTCGTCGGCAAGCTCGACGGCGTCAGCTTGAGCGCTGGGGCCCCGGCGATCGCGCCCGGCTTCACACTCGACCTGATGGCGAATCACTCGCTCGATTTCTGGCTGACATCGGAAGACCTGCCCGATCCGGACAATCGCGTCACTCTCGACAGCGAAGGCAAGATCGTATTGAGTTACACGCCGAATAACCAGGAGGGGCACACGCGCCTGATCGCCAAGCTGAAGGAACTGATGAAGCGGCAGACCAAGTGCTCGGTACACGGGCACGATTGTCACCAGGGGCTCTTCTCGCGCAATCTCTTCGTCGGGCAGCGCATTCCGCTGGCGGGCGTCGCGCACCAGAACGGCACCATCCGCTTCGGCAACAATCCGCGCGCGTCGGCGCTCGATCGGAACTGTAAAGCCCACGAACTCGACAACCTCTATGTGGTAGACGGCAGCTTCTTCCCGTCCAGCGGCGCGGTCAATCCCGCGCTCACGATCATGGCGAACGCTTTGCGGGTGGGCGATCACCTGATCGGGAGGATGTCATGATGGTGCGGCGCTCCTTTCTCGGCCTGCTGCTCGGTGGCGCGCTGCTGTTTGCGGGCGATCATCGGCCGCTTGTAAACGGAGTCGACTCGATCGGGCTTACCGTGTCCGACCTCGACCGCTCGGTGGCATTCTATTCGGACGTTCTCCATTTTCAGAAAGTGGCCGAAACGGAGGTCGACGGCGAGAGTTTCGAACACCTGGAAGGCGTCTTTGGTCTGCGGATGCGCATCGCGCGCATGCAACTCGGCGACGAATCGCTCGAGCTGACGGAGTTTCTCGCGCCGCGCGGACGGCCCGCGCCCATCGACGCCCGCAGCAACGACGGCTGGTTTCAGCACATCGCGATCATCGTCAGCGACATGGATCGCGCTTACCAGTGGCTTCGGGAGCACAAGGTGCAACATGCGTCGCCCGGGCCTCAGCTTCTGCCGGCCTGGAACCCCAACGCGGGCGGGATCCGCGCGTTCTATTTTCGCGATCCGGACGGGCATCCGCTGGAGATCCTGTGGTTCCCGGCGGGCAAGGGCAATCCGAAGTGGCACGCCCCGTCGGATCGACTGTTCCTGGGAATAGATCACACCGCGATCGTCATTACAGACACAGAGGCCAGCCTGCGGTTCTATCGGGACCGGCTGGGGATGCAGGTCGCGGGCGAGAGCGAGAATTACGGCCCGGAGCAGGAGCGCCTCAACAACGTCTTCGGCGCGCGCCTGCGGATCACCGCGTTGCGCGCCGCGTCGGGCCCGGGCATCGAGTTCCTCGAATACCTGGCGCCGCGGGACGGGCGTCCATTTCCGCCGGAGGAGAAGGCCAACGACCTGATCCACTGGCAAACCAGATTCTTGGGGATCAGCGCGGACGAAGCCGCGCAGACTCTCCGGAACAACCGGTCCGCCTTCGTTTCCACGGGAGCTGTCGAGCTGCCCGACGACAGGGCGGGATTCCGGAAAGCAGTCATGGTCCGCGACCCGGATGGTCACGCCGTTCAGATCGTGGAGCGTTAAACCTCAAATCGACTACAAGGAGAATTTCAGTGAAGCAACTCAACCGCGTATTGTCTGTCTTTGCCGTGATGGCGATGCTCGTCACGGTCAACTCGTTCGCCGCCAAAATGGACGTGCATACCTCGGGGAAGTTCGAAGGCCCCAAGGCGAACACCGGAACGGTCAGCCACTATGTCGAAAACGGCAAGAGCATGCTCAGGGTCTCGGACGATTTCAAGGTGCCAGACACGCCGGCGCCGACCTGGCGCGTGATCGACGCGAAGGGTAACATCTACACGCTCGACGCGTTCAAGATCAAGAGCGGCAACAACGAGAAGCGTGAGGTCGTCGTGCCCGCGTACGTGCCGAACATCGTGAAGGTGCAGGTCTACTGCGCATGGGCGGAGGTGATCCTGGGCGAAGCGAGCTTCTCCTCGGCCGTCAAATAACCATCGTCACGTTTCTTCCCTCTGGGGCGCGGAGCGATCCGCGTCCCTTTTTTGTGTGTAAGGAATAAAAAACGCGTGGAATGGCCTTTATATGCGTATGGAAGCTGCACAAGCGATGAGCGAGTGGGCCGGCAATCCGCCGCGTCCGTTGAGCGTTGCGCCTTCAGCCCCGTCGGCCGGCGATTCTCTGGAGCGCCGCTTCGAACTCGAGGCGATGCCCCACCTGTCGGACATCTTCCGGACGGCGATGCGGATGATGGGCGAGCGCGGCGCAGCCGAAGACGTCATCCAGGAGGTCTATCTCCAGGCATGGCGCTCCTTCGACCGTTTTGAGAGCGGCACGAACTGCCGGGCCTGGCTTTACAAGATTTTGTTCCACTGCGTCAGCCATCACCGGCGCAAATGGCTCCGCTTCCCGCTACTCAAAGAGAAAGAGGAGTTTCTCGAGGCCAATCTGGTGCAGCCGGCGTCCGTGCCTCAGCATGTCACCGACGGCGACATTTTGAGCGCGCTCGACGCCATCGCGTCCGAGTTCCGGTCGGTGGTCCTGTTGGTGGATGTGGAACAGTTCGCGTACAAAGAAGTGGCCGAGATCCTCGGGATACCGATCGGGACCGTCATGTCCCGCCTAAGCCGCGGCAGAGCGCTGCTGCGCAAACGCCTGGCCGATGTAGCGCGGTCGTACGGGATCGGCAAGGACGTACCCAAAGGAAACACCCTATGAAAGAGATGAATATGGATGTTCGCGCGTGCCGCGATGTCCAGTCCAAGCTCGATTTCTACATCGATAATGAGCTGCTGACGGAAACCAATCACGAGGTCCGCGAGCATTTTAAAGTGTGCGCCGCCTGCGCCGGTGACGCGGACGCGCGGCGCGAGCTCCGGGCGAAGCTACAGGAGAGCGTGCGGCAGTCGGCCGTTCCCGCAGATCTCGACCGGCGCGTCCGTGAACGGATTCGCGAAGCTGCGCGGCCGGCCGGCGCCCCGTGGCGTTTGATGGCGATCGCGGCCGCGGTGCTGGTGTGTGTCGGGTCGTGGCTGATCTCGCAGCGCGGCTTCCCTGTGCCGACGTCGCCGCGACTGGCGGCCATCTTGCGTATCGGATTCGGCGATCACCTCCATTGCGCGGTAATCCGGCAGCGGAACAATCCGGGCCGCGGCGTCGACAAGCTGCCCGCCGCGTTCAAGCCCGTCATTGGGCTGGCCCAGAGCCGCGTTCCAGGCGATATGCCGCTCGCGATCGCACACGAATGCCACTTCGAAGGCCGGCGGTATATCCACTTGACCTTTCGCAACGATCGCAACCTGCTGTCGCTGATCATCACGCCCAAGCAGGCGGGTGAATCGCCGCGGGCCGCCGGCATCGGGCCCGCCCTGTGGCGGGCCGGCATCCCGCTGTACTCGGGCCGGGTCGACCAGTTCCAGGCCGCTGCTTTTGAGAGCCGCGACTTCATCGTCTACACCGTTTCCGATCTGCCGCAGGCGAGCAATCTCGGCGTTCTGGCGGCATTCGCTCCCTCGCTCGAAAAGCTTCTCGACCGGATCACCGTCTAGAACTACGCCTTCATCCCACCCCAGATCCCGCCAATTTCTCCACCCGCGCGCTCCGGAAACGGAGCGCGTTGTCTTTTGCAGCGGAGTGCCGCGGAATAAGGCCGGCATCGCCTGGCATTCAATGGCGAGCCCAATTCGGGAGGAGAAATTTAGAAATGAAAAAGAATTCGATTATTGTTACCATTTTGACCGCCGCGAGCCTGGCCGGCGTCACGAGCGCGTCTGAGATCGTCGAGAGAAAGACCTTGACGTTGGACGGCGCGCAGCGGGCCATTGCTGCCGCCGTCGCGCAGGCGCACAAGAACCACGCCGGGGGCGTGATTGCCGTCGTTGACGATGGCGGCAACTTGATGGCCCTGGAGCGGGTGGATGGAACGTTCGCTGCCGGGGCCAATATCTCGATCGGTAAAGCGCGAACCGCTGCGCTGTTCCAAAAGCCTACGCGCGCCTTTGAAGAGATCATCGGAAGAGGGCGGACCGCGATGGTTGCGCTGAACGATTTCACGCCGCTGCAGGGAGGCGTGCCGATCACGGTCGATGGACAAATCGTCGGCGCGGTCGGCGTGAGCGGCGCGGCAAGCGCCCAGCAGGACGAGGAACTGGCAATGTCAGCGGCGGCCGCTGTGTCGAGCGGTCCCAAGTCGGTGACCTACTTCGATCGCGATCAGGTGAGCGCGGCCTTCGATAAAGGATCCGTGTTGTTCAACCAAGGTGAGTCGTACATGGTCCATGCCAGCCGTCGCGAGGCGCCCGGGATGGCCGAGATCCACACGAAGGACGCCGATATCGTCTATGTCCTCGACGGGATTGCCACGCTGGTCACCGGCGGCAAACCCATAGACGTCAAACCGATCGAGGCCGACGAGCTCCGCGGCTCCGGCATCGAGGGCGGCGAAGCGCAGCAGTTGAAAAAGGGCGACGTCATCGTCGTGCCGGCTGGCGTTCCGCACTGGTTCAAGGAAGTTTCGAATCCTTTCCTATATTACGTGGTGAAAGCGCGATGAAGAACCTGATATTCGCCCTCGCAGCCGCTTTCTTCGTGGACGGCGCCGAGCTAAGGAACCCCATTCCCGATACCCGGCCCGAAGCCAGCGTCAACCTGATGACCCCGGACGGGGCCGCTGTCGTGCAGGCCCGATGGCGCTATGCCGATACCAAAATCATCGAGGTCGATTTCACGGGACCAGGCGCTGACGGACAGCCCACCGGGAACCCGGTGAAGACTTACGATTACACACCGCATGCCGGCGGTCTCGACTTCGACGATTCCTCATGGGAGCCGATCAGCCCGATGTCGCTCGATCAGCGCCGCTCCACCGGCCGCTTGTGTTTCAACTGGTACCGCACGCGAATCACCATCCCCGAACGAGTCGGCGATTTCCCGACGCTCGGCGCGACAATCGTTCTGGAAACGTCAGTGGATGACTACGCCGAGGTTTGGGTGGATGGCGAACTGACGCGCGCCGCCGGACAGCGCGGCGGATCTGTCGTGGCCGGCTGGAACGCATCCAACCGGCTGGTGATCGGGCGCGACGTAAGGCCCGGGCAGAAGATCCAACTCGCAATTTTCGGCGCCAACGGCCCGCTCTCGAATCCGCCGACGAATTTCATCTGGATGCGTCTCGCCCGGCTCGATTTCTATAAGGGCGAACGCGGACCGGCCGCGATCACGCCTAGCGAGGTGAACGTCGAAGTCATCCGCAAGGACCCTGCGATCGACGAGATCGTAGGTCCCAATCCGAAGATCTTCAAACTGGCCGAAGGGTTCCAATTCAGCGAGGGTCCGGTATGGGTCCGCGAGGGCGGTTACTTGCTCTTCAGCGATCCGAACGCGAACACGCAATATAAGTACACGCGCGACAGTCAGCTCTCGATCTTCCGCAACCCGAGCGGCTACTCCGGCGCGGACATCGCCGAGTACCATCAGCCCGGCTCCAACGGACTGACGCTTGATCGCGACGGCCGGCTCACCATCAATGAGCATGGGAATCGCCGCGTGACACGGCTGGAAAAAGACGGGTCGCTCACCGTGCTTGCCGACCGCTTCGAAGGGAAGCGACTGAACAGCCCGAACGACCTGGTCTATCGTTCCGACGGAACCCTCTACTTCACGGACCCGCCGTTCGGTTTGCCAAAGGCCTTCAACGATCCACGCAAAGAGCTGCCGTACAGCGGCGTCTTTTCGCTGCGCGACGGCAAACTCCAGTTGATTGCGAACGACCTGACGGGACCCAATGGCATCGCGTTCTCGCCCGACGAGAAGTATCTGTACGTGACGAATTGGGACGAGAAGAAGAAGGTCGTCATGCGATACGAGTCGCACCCGGACGGGACAGTGTCTGACGGAGAGGTGTTCTTCGATATGACGTCGGCGCCGGGCGAGGACGCGCTCGACGGCATGAAGATCGACCGTCGCGGGAACCTGTACGTCTCGGGGCCAGGCGGCTTGTGGATCATCTCGCCAGAGGGAAAGCATCTGGGGACCGTAATCGCCCCCAAGCATCCACACAATATGGCATGGGGCGATGATGACGGAAAGACGCTGTACTTGTGCGCTCGCGAGGGCCTGTACAAAATGCCCCTGCGGATTCCAGGCATTCGACCGTGAAGATGCCGCTGGCGCGGAAATATCATCGCCCTCGCTCGTCCGCCCTTCATTACCGCTTCCCCGCGTGTCGGACCGGACACCGGACCGGGCGGCGCAAGGACGCGACATGTGCCGGAGCCCCGTGCAGCCCTGTTACAGGCCTGCAAGCCGCACGGCTCAATTCCCGGCCGTTACGCGACCTGAGCAAAGGTCACGCACCCCCTCGTCATCACAGGCAACGGGGATCTGCCGTTCGGACGCGGGAGACGCCTCGGCAACACGAGGCAGAGATCTGCGGATTTCCTGCCCGGTGGCTGGCAGTTGCACGGAGTCTGCAGCGGAAGAGCGGGCTCCCGCTGAGGATCGGCGGCGTGGGGACGCTGTTCACGCGAATCCGAACGATCTCGTGCTTCCAAAAACCAGCTGTCGAACCACTGGTTGACGGGAACGCAGCGGTTCAACAAGAGCTCGGCAATCACGGCGTACGACGGCAAATTGCTTCTCTTGCGGACTTCTCTTGCTTCACGATTGTTTCGTGGAGAAGCGTGTGTCGCGTGACGGCCTTTTCGTCCAGCGATGAGATTGGCGGCATGCACACGCCAAGCCGTTCCATTGCGTACCATTCCAGACGAAACAGGGTGGAAACTGCGATACCCTTGACTTCTTTGGCAGGTTCTCTATTGGGGGATTGATGCGACGACGCCGATTAGCATTTGCCATTGCGCTTCTAGCGGGCTGGTCGACGATCCGGCCCGTCCACGCCGATTCGCGGCTTTCCGCCCAGAGCTTTGATTCCGGGTTTGCGAAGGCGCATGCCACGTTCAATGGCATGCTGGCTGCGAGTGACGGAAAGATCTACTACGTGCTGTGCGCTGACTCTATCGATACCGGCGCGCAGATGTACTCCTACGACCCGGCTACTAACCGGATCCAAGCCATCGCAGACCTGACGGACGCGGCAGGCGAAAAAGGAATGCGAGCCATTCCGCAAGGCAAGAGTCACGTCAATTTCGTGGAGTGGCAGGGCAAGCTCTACTTCTCCACGCACGTAGGGTATTACACGATCGTGAATGGCCGGGAGACCATGGGCGTGCCTCCGCCCGGTTATAAGCCGTATCCAGGCGGTCACTTCATGGTGTATGACATGACTTCCGGCAAGCTTCAAAGTCTGGCGAAGGCTCCCGCAGAGCAGGGGATCATTGATTTCAGCATGGACGGCAAGCAGGGCCGGCTCTATGGCCTGACGTGGCCCTCGGGCCATTTGCTGCGCTACGACATGCAATCCAAGGAGCTGAAGGACCTCGGGAATACGTCCAAGGACGGCGAAGCCGGAGCAGGGCCGAACTATCGCATACTGAGCCGGTCGCTGGCCGTCGATCCTGAAGATGGCTCGGTCTACTTCACAACCGCCGAGGGTGATATCAAGCGCTACCGATACGATCGCGATGCCGTCGAGACTCTCCCGAGCGCGAACATGCGCAAGGATTACTTCGGTTCCTTTGACCTCAATGCCAGGCCGAGCATGGGCTACAACTGGCGGCAAACCTTCTGGTACGCGCCGGAAAAAGCGATTTACGGGCTGCACGGCGCCTCCGGCTACCTCTTCCGCTTCGACCCGCGCGCGCCGAAAGTGGATCTGATCGAGCGCATTACGTCGGAGCCCTCGAGACGAAGCGGCATGAACGATTCGTTTGCCTACGGCTATCTCGGCTTCGCGCTCGGCCCGGACGGCCGCACTGTTTATTACCTGACCACAGGTCCGATTCAGGGTGAGGCCCAAGGCGGTGCGCGGGAGGACCTTCGTCTGGTGACGTACGATATTCCCACGGCGAAATACCAGGACCACGGCGCGATATTCCTGGCGGACGGACAGCGGCCCTCCGGCGTCCAGTCGATTGCCGTGGCTAAGGACGGCTCTGTCTATTCGTTGGCGACTTTTTCCCGAAACGGCCACCGGACCTCGGACCTGATCCACGTCCGAGTCAAATGATGGTGGCAGGCCTGGCGTGTGGTGCGGTAATGCCGGCGCAAGACCCGGCGAGGCCGACGGTCGGTGGACGAGTTGGTCGCGGCGCTGGCGATTTCGACTTCGGCATCGGGCAGCCGGTACATGGTCCGGATCGAGCAATGATACTGACCACCGTCGAGCAAACTGGTTAAGCTTGGATTCGGCCGCTCCCTTCGACGATGTGGGGGCGGCCGATTGCAGTTGCATTCTCCGGATCTGGCTCCCGTTATGCCTGATTTGGGCCGAGGACCCTTTTCGTGGGCAATCTCGCCGACACTACCGCTGGCGGGTCGCGACCGCGATTCCCGCGCGGCCATCCTTCAATTGGTACCGGAACGCGATCTGGTCGCGATCGTTTAAAGAGAAACGTCCGACACTCACCGCGATTACGCTCGACCCGAATAGAGGGTCATCGGTCTCGATCACCGGCAGCGGTTGGGCGTGCCCAGTCAGTTCAATGAATATCCCCGCCCGGCCGCCGGCGTCCGTGGCGGAGAATGCCACGTCGCCTGAGTTGTTGATCGACACATTGTCGATCAAGGTCAGAGCTGAGTTGTTCGGGTCGGTCCTGGGCGTGATCCCCGCCGCGGTTCCCGTAAACACCTCTTCTCCGCCGGAACTCAGGGAGGTGGACGTGGCCGCCGTTCCCGCATTATTCATGACCGGGTCGAGGAAACCGCCAAAGCCGCGACTATTGGTATCGGCGATGACCTCGATCCCTTTGGCGTTCGAGAAGATGCCCTCGCTCCCATCTACCGGAAACGCACGAAACACAATTTTGCCGGACGCACTGAGATCGGCATTACCGAGCGATGAGAAGTTGGTATCGACGGCGGTATCTACTATGGCCGTCAATGGTCCTCCGCGACCCGAGAAAATGGCCTGCGAACGGAAACCTCTCCGGACGCCAAGGAAGAGGGCGGCGCCGGACTCGTTCAACGCCGAAAGGCCCAGGAATGGCCCGCCAACCAAGCCTGCGTCGTTAGCGCTCACAATTGCGGTAATCGGGCCGCCGGAGCCTGTGGCGATGATCGTGTCGCTCTTACCCGGGACTCTGGCACTGAATCCGACCGTTCCGAAGGAATTGATCGCCAGGCTGTCGCCGAAGAGAGTGAGCACCTTATCGGCGCTGCTTGCGATGGTCGTCACTCCGCCGTCCTGCCATCTCGAGACGGCGCCGGACTCGAATCCCGACCCCACGGATACAAAGGCAATCGCGCCGGCGTTGTTGATCGCCGGCATAGATCCGAACGATGAAAACTTCCGAGTGGTATCCACGGCATTTGTGAACGTGAACTCGACGTTCTTCAGATTCTGTGCTCGCACCGGACCGACTGCCGTCAAGGCCAGGAGCGCTATATAGGCGGTTGCAGCACCGGTCGTCAAACGGCCGCTTCGCCCCGGGGTGTATGCGGCCGGCCCATCTGGAACCTCCAGTGCCGGGCTGGGTTGTTGCAGGATGCTCTTGTTGAACATATTTCTTCCTTTTTGCGGTCTACTCTTTTGCTTCAGGTATCGCAGGGTGAGCTGCGAGCAGGATCCCTCTCCCAAACTCCCCGCCTGGCGACATTCGGCTTTATTCCGCGTCTTGCTGTCCAGGCCTTCGTCTTTGAGTGATTCGGTAACGCGGGGTGAACGTTTACCTGTGGGCCAGAGGCCGGCCCAACTCACCGACTGCCCTAGAATACGGCGGGATAGGAACGGGGACGTGACGTTGTGGAGAAGTTCTTGTCGGATTTTTGTCCACTCCGCGGAGCAGACAAATTGTTGCCAGTTCAGAACCGACCGAATCAAACTGTTCTTTCCGCACTCCGCCACAACCGCTCGGCAAACCGATAGAATTGGTTTGCACTCGGTTTCCAAATCTGGTGCGGACTGGGGCTCCAGATGAAGTCGTTCGGACCTTTCCGGCTCGACACCGTGAATCTCTGTTTGTGGCGCGCGGGAGAGCGTATGTCCCTTACGCCCAAAGCATTTGACGTGCTGCGGTACCTCGTCGAACATTCGAACAGATTGGTCGCTCAGGAAGAAATTTTGGAGGCGCTCTGGCCTGAGACGTTCGTCAATCCCGAAGCGGTGCGGAAGTATATCCTCGAAATCCGAAAGGCGCTGGGCGACCAGCCCAAACCGCCGTCATTCATCGAAACGTTTTCAAAGCGGGGGTATCAGTTCATCGCGGCGGTCACCGAGGATGAAGCTCCGCGGTTGAGCCCCGCGATTCCGGCCGCTACGAATTTCGTCGGCCGTGACGCGGCAATCGCCCAACTCCATTGCTATCTGGAGAGCGCACGAGCCGGACAGCGCCAGGTGATCTTTGTAACGGGCGAAGCCGGAATCGGCAAAACGACGCTTGTCGACGTGTTTCAGCAGCAGGCCGGACGCCACCCCAATCTACTTGTCGCGAGGGGGCAGTGCATCGAGGGGTTCGGTGGAACAGAGGCATACTACCGATACTCGAAGCGGTGGGCTCGTTGCTCTCCAGGGCCAAGAACGCCTCTCTGGTGGAACTCGTGGCAAGACAAGCGCCCACCTGGCTGGTTCAGTTCCCGTCCCTGGTGAAGGCCGAGGAAAGAGAATCGCTGCAACGAGAGATCCTGGGCAGCACGAGAGGCCGCATGGTGCGGGAGTTCTGCGAAGCACTGGAAAGCATGTGCGCGAAGGATCCGTTACTTCTGCTGCTGGAAGATCTCCACTGGGCGGACGCTTCGACCTTCGATCTGATCTCCGCGCTGGCTCGCCGCCGGGAATCGACAAAGCTGCTCGTTATCGGCACGTACCGGCCAGTGGATGTTCTGCTCGCGCAAAGTCCTCTGAGGGCGCTAAAGGACGATCTGCTGGTCCACCATTTATGCCATGAGCTTACCGTGGAGCGCCTGCAGGAACCCGACATCGCAGAGTACCTGGGCAGGGAGTTTGTAGGCAGCGACTTTCCATCCGGTTTGGCCAGCCTGATTCATCACAATTCGAGTGGAAACGCGCTCTTCATGGCCGCCATCGTGCGCGACGTGGCGAAGCGGGGTCTGATCGCCGGAGATCCGGGCAAATGGAAGCTCACCGCCGACCTCCAGGAAATCTGTGCCGTCGTCCCCGATACCCTGCAGCACATGCTCGATCTCCAGTTCGAGCAATTGAGCCCGGAGGAGCAGCGCATCCTGCAGGGCTGCAGCATGATCGGCGAACGATTTTCGGTCTGGGCGGCGGCCGCCGTCCTGGAAGGGACGAGCGCGTCGATCGAGGAGACGTGCGAGAGGCTGGCACGACGACAGCAGTTCATACGGTTTGTCGGGATCCATCCCGCTGCCGATGGCGCCGACTCTGCGCATTACGAATTCCGGCACACCCTGTACCGGCAGGCTCTCTATCGCGGCCTCTCCGGCCTGAGTCGCGCGAAGCTTCATCGCAGTCTCGGTGAGCGGTTGATGCCGCTCTGTATTGCAGGGAAACCGGAGCTGGCCTCAGAGGTCGCTCTGCACTTTGAAGAAGCGCGGGACTACGAGCGGGCGGCGCAGTGTTTTCTGATGGCAGCGGAAAACGCAGCAGCCCGGTTTTCCTATCGTGACGCGATTCGAATCCTGCGGCGCGCGCTCGCATTGGTAGAAACACTCGCGCGTGGCGACCGGGATGGGCTCGACAGCGAGATTCTTCGACGCGTCGGAGACGCACAGTACGCCGTCGGTGAGATGACTGAAGCGGTCGCCTCCTACGAGAATGCGGCGCTGCTTGCGGCAGAAGCAGGCAGCACGATCTCGCAGGTCTCCTCGCTCGTCCATTTGGCGATTCCACTCTGGTTCGTCGATCCGGAGCGCGGCAGCGCAGTATCGGAACAGGCGCTCGTCATGAGCAGAGGCCTTGCGGATCCAGTGCTCGCGGCACAAATGAAATTACGGGCCGCAAGCGTCCGTCTGCTATACGACGCGTGGAGAAAGGAAGATGTCGAAGTCTGTGATCGGTCGCGGGAAGCACTTCGTGGCGTCAGCCCGCCCGGTATTCTGCCCGACGTCTACGACGCCTACGTGTTAGCGTTCGAGGGCCGTTACCAGGAAGCGCAAGCGAAGGCACTTTCCAGCACAGTGGGATCCGAAGCTTGGAATTCACGTGACTTGAAGTCGCG
>JADMIO010787492.1_pt1 | contig 117765 bp, 102 predicted proteins | sample 8958161 | NCBI WGS metagenome assembly JADMIO01 (sample SAMN16585339, study PRJNA669376) | soil metagenome | isolation source: Crop rotation soil | place: USA: Cullars Rotation, Alabama | collected 2011
CGCGACAACTTGTCCACGTGGAATTCTAAGCTTAGGATCCCAATGTGCTGGAAAGAGCAGTATCAAATATCTAAACATCACCAATGAATACAACAGCGGCGCCAACTATTTCCGCCGGTTTTTGCAGTATGCCGAAAGTGTAAGCAACGGCAATATGCAAATGGCGAGGCTTATTTTAGACAGCCTGGTGGTGAACAAAAATGAAAAGCTTTCGAACAGCAGTACAACGGTGGTATTAAAACAGATCAAACAACAATTGCAAAAACACGGATATGAAGTGTCGGAGCAGGTAGGGCAATCTGATTTTAAATGTTCGCTTGCGGTAAAGGCCAGTGATGATGATGAGCAATATTCATTGAGCATACTGATAGACGACGACAAACATTACCACAACCACAATGTGCTGGAGCAGTATTGCCAGCGCCCCGCTATTTTGCAGTCGTTTGGATGGCGTTGCATACATGTGTTTGCCAAAGACTGGTTGCAGCACCCCGAAAAAGTAATGGAGCAAATTCTTAGAAGAATAAAGGAAGAGCCAGAAGAGTTGCCTGTCATTGAAGAAACAGAAGAGGTTATCACAGAACCTGTCGAATTAAAAGTTGAACCAGGTTCGTCAACGTCTTCGTCGCCTTTATTACCGGGCTTCGAAGGTGTAACCTTCGAGCGGTTTGAACTGGTATATGGAACCAGCAACAAATTCTGGGAAGTGGGTGTAAAAGATGACAAGCTAATCGTGCGGTTTGGACGTATCGGCACCAAGGGCCAGGCCCAGGTAAAGACATTTGCCGACACGCAAACAGCAACAAAGGAAAAAGAAAAGGCGATAAAAGAGAAGACAGGCAAAGGGTATGTAGCCAAATAGTTTAGATAGACTTTTGCATAGAATCATTTACAATAGACCGTGAGGTCTTAAAGATCTCACAGGCTTAATCTAATCTCTCGCAATAAAGGCAAGTAACCGGCCAGCCGGACGGGCCGCTGGCCAGTAAGTAGCATAGGTGCGGTTAACACACCGGAATAATAAAACCTCAATGAACATCTAAACGCCAAAAACACTATTATGAAAATTAAACTGCTTATTCTCGCTTCCCTTATATGTCATATATGCTTCGGTCAAATAAAAATCGAAGATATTCATATCGACACGACCATTACAGGTTTTCATTTTGCAGCCGATTTCCAGGGAACTATGGTATATACGCTAAACGGCAAAGCCGACCTCAATACTATAAACCCGTCGGCCTTTTCTTTTACGATCTATCCCGATGCCAGTTACCAGGCTGCCGTTAAACAGATCGACCAACTTCTGGAGATGTCGATACAAAACGGCTATAAACATAGCGATATCATAAAAAAAGACACTACTGTCAACGGCAATAAAGTCTATTGCATTTCTCTAACGGAAACGCAAAAAGGAACCGATTATAAAAACCTGATCTTCCACGGTTTTTATATGAAAGGAAATACGGCCATACTTTTTATCAGTGGCGACTTAAGCAATGGTAAATACATTGAGGGCTTTAAGAAGACCTTCTACGCGGCCCAGTTGTAAATAGTGAAGGTTTCTAATCGAGGTTTTGCGATTTGCTCGAGTTAGCTATTGCGTGTTCTGGATTTGTACCTGTATGACAGAGAAGCCATGCGTATTGTTTTAATGATTTGCGTATGCAAATCCCAATGTGCGTCTTTTATCCATTGGTAGCTGTCGAGCATTTCGACATCCATCGCCCCTTGCATTTTTTCAATAAAGAGGTTCGGTATCCAGCAGTATAAGTAATGATGCGTTAAATAAAACCAGGTATCGATTGGAGGAATGTCTGACTCGTCGACAAAACCTTCGCTTTCGGCACAGGGAGCGCCGTCGTGGGTTGTCAAGTCAATTTCAAATTGCAGCACCTGCCCCGATAAATGTGCATTTGAAATAAGTAGATCACTTTCCAAACGGAGATCCAAAACATGGTTAAGAATTGCCTCGTAATTGAAAGGGATGTCTGGAGTAGCAGCATAAGGCGATGCGTTTCCGAAGTGATAAAACGGTTTGCCCTCATAAATAGGATTGGTAGAGCGCAACACTTCTGTCCAGTTAATCGCTTTAATAAGATTGCTATAAAATTCGACTGTGAATACATTGTCCCGGCCGTAATGATGATCATACGCACGATATATCATTTCTCCGCCATCAACCGATTCTACCGGATCCGGCTCTTTTGCCTTGAAATAATTGATTATATTTTTAAAGATGACAGCCACATAGTAATATACTTATTTTCACCGATGCATTCAAAAGCTTATAAAACCTGCGAGGTCTTTTAGACTCACAGGTTTACTTTCTGATCGCAGCCGCCACTTCTACCGGGTAATCTGATTCAAGAATATCTGCACCTTGTAAAAATATATCGCGGTAGGATATTGCGCGCTCCTGTATAGAAGGCAGTTTATCGTATACCGGCGCAGCTGAGATCATACACATTACGCCACGGCTATGCAGCAGGTCGAACATAATTTTATTGGACGGCTTATTTTCCGATCCTATATAGGCAATCATGTTTTTCCACGGCACGCCGGCGGCTTCGTATTCTTTCAATGCTTCCTCCGTCTTTACAAAAGCCGACATCATCCGTTGCGGATCATTGTCATAGTAAAACTTCGCTTGTTTAGCATCGTGCACCGTTACCATGACAAAACTGCCTGCATTATTTTTCTTTATCATGTCGGCTGTCATCTGCAGCGGTACATCTTTTTTATCCAGGTTCAATACTGTTTTTCCTCTTGCCCAATCGATGGCCTCCTGCAAAGTGGGTATTCTATAAGGTGTTGGCTTACCGTCTTTATCTTTTAGTCGAAACTGTTTGACTTCTTCCCAGGTATAATCGGCCAGCTTGCCTTTGCCGGTGGTGGTTCTGTCCAATGTGGCATCGTGCAACAATACAATCACACTATCTTTTGTAAGTCGTGGATCGATTTCGAAAAAAGCAGGTGTATGTTTTAGCACATACTCAAATGTTTCAATAGCGTTCTCAGGATACCCTGTTATATAACTGCCTCTATGTCCACTGATGATGGTCTTAGGCTTACCGGTATAGTGAAAGAAAGCGTGAAGGTCTGTAGCGCTTTTTATCTTTAATGTATTTAACTGGGCGTATCCTGTAGTTGCTATCAAGAGGGCGGCCAGTAAAGTTGAGCACGAGATTAGATTAAGTTTCATTGCCGTAGTTTTGAATTAAGCAATTCAAGTGTGAGCGTTGCATTCTTATCCAGTGTAAAACAGGTGATGGACGAGTTTTGCTGCACCAGCTGACGATAATTGCGCAAAGGCATGCCCAGTTTGTGGGCCATATACAAACGGTTGATGCCGTTGTGCGCTACCACCATCACGTTTCCTTCCGGACAGGTTTTTTGTAAAGAGTGGAAAAAATCGTCAACCCGCGCTACTATTTCCGCACCTGTTTCTCCCGTACCGCCAGCGCGATATGTGGCAGGATCGCTCATCCAGTTTAGCCAAAGCTGTTTATTCTCTTCAATAAATTCTTCTTTCGTTTTTGCTTCCCATTTACCGAAATCGGCCTCAATCAAGCGATTGTCTTTCATCGCTTCTTTACCAGAAGCAATACATGCCGTAGTATATGCTCGCTGCAAAGGCGAAGAAAATACGTGCGCAAATTCGATGCCTTCGAGTTGCCGCTTCACTTCTTCGGCCTGGGCCATACCTTTTGCAGTGAGCGGTATATCTGTGCGGCCGCAATAGCGGTTATTGTCAGCATTCCAGGCAGTTTCACCATGCCGGAGTAAAAATATTTTGAGCATACTTAATTCAGTATTTTTCTTGCTTTCAGTTCTTCTATAAAAAGTTTGTATTTCAGGTCATAGGCTTTTGTCAAATGAACAACCGGCTGCACAATCGATTCCGGTGCCACCATGGCATTGGCCGCTTCCTGCAAATTAGAATAACAAATATGAGACGCTGCGAGTATAGCGGCACCCGCCGCCCCCGATACATTTTTCATTTTGCACACGGGTACATTCATAGTACAGCTTCTGATGAGCATCCATGTATCGCTATTGCTTCCGCCACCGGCAGAGAAAATCTGTTCTATCTTTTCGCCAGACAGACTAGAAATTTTTTCATACGCATATCGCTCTATAAAAGCAACGCCTTCCATGCAAGCTGTAAATTTTTCTACCAAGTCGCCTTCAGGCCAAAACCCCAAGGCTAGCGGTGCAGTAAATGGAAACCGCTCGCCTTGCTGCATTAGCGGCCAAGCCAAAGCATCGGCTGGTAATTTTTCGGCTGCTTTCTCATTCAACTCCTTCAGATTTTTTCCTGCAAACAGTTTGCTCACCCAATCTGCCCCCGTATTGCTGGCGCCGCCCGGCATCCAATAACCCACGGGATGCCGGTGATTGTAAATAGCACCGGTTGGATCTTCTACTGCCTTCTCTGTAACACCTTTTATTACCAGCGTTGTGCCAATCGTTGTATTCCACTGGCCGGGGCTTACCGCACCCGATGCTATCTGCGAAGCGCAACCATCGGTCATGCCCGTCGTTACTACTACGTCGTGGTGTAAACCCCAGGCCTTTGCCAGGTCGGGCTTTACAAAACCTATCGGATCGCCGGATGGTTTCACCTGTTGCAACCATTCCTTTCGAATACCAACCTTATCGGTAATATAATCCGGCCATTTATATTGATGAATATTGTAACCCGATTTCATGGCATTGGTATAATCGGTCGCGCCATACTCGCCACTTAGTCGTCCTGCTATAAAATCAGCCGCGTGAATGAATTTATACAACCGTGATACGTCGTTTGGATATTGGTTCAACCACCAGCGCATCTTCGGCAAACCGCTCGATGCGTTAAAAGCGGTATACCCTTCCTTTACCTCCTGCATTGCTGTCTCTTTGCAAAACGCGGCTTCCTTTGCCGAGCGGGGATCACTATACATAATAGCCGGATGCAATGGATTGAATGCATGATCCAGCGGAATGATAGTACCCGACGTAGAAGTAACGGCCACTGCTCTTATCTTGTCTAATTCAATTTGTTTTCTTACGTCGTCAATCAGCGCAGGAATTAACCTGCAACAACTATCCCACCACGTAGCAGGCGATTGCTCTTCTCTAGAGCTTTCACTTAGCGGAAATACTTCTTCTTTTGCCGCCAGTTGTACACCAACTTCATCCAGCAATACAACTCTTGCGCCTTGTGTGCCTATGTCTATGCCTATAAAATATGCTCTGCTCATTTACCAAGTGTTCTAAGGACTTCTGTTTAAAGATTTGATTTTTTAATCTCAGATGATTCCTGGCCGGTTGCCTGTATTCACCACGCTCGTGCAGACCCTCATAAAACATGGGTGAAAACACTGCCTTTACTTGTCAGGCCACTTAAGTGGCCTGACAGAAAGATCCCGAAAAATCTCATGAAAAAGTGCGGGAATGACGGTCATGGATTAAACCAAATCTATCAATGCCAACAAACAATCGATTTATCACAACACCCAACACTAACTAACGGCCCTAAACTGTTCTCTCGTATCCTTCCATTGTTCGTAGAATGCTTTATACATATTCACATCTTCACCCTTTGCCGCCGAACTTTCCATCACGGCTTCTTCCCTTTCTGCAGTAATACCGAGCGCTTCGTTGCAAAGCATAGAAGCGCCTACCACAGATGCCTGTTCAAAACCATGTCGCACTCTTATTTCATTTCCGGTTACGGCAGCAATAAGGCTGCGCAATGTTTTACTCTGCAATCCACCGCCACATGCCCAGATATAACCCGCATCATGGCCCGACACTTCGGCCAATACTTTATAATTCGCCGCAATACTAAACGAAATATCCATCAGCGTGGCCCATACAAAACTGCTGCGGGTAAGCTCGTGCGACACGGGCACAGGAAAAACAAAACCACCACGTATCACTGGCTTTGTTTCGCCAGCAATAAGTGATCCTAAAGAAGCCATACATTGTTTGCCGGCACTGGCGGCCAGTTCACGCTCAATGATATCATATCCTTCATTGGGGTAAAACACTTCCTTGAGTCGCTGATAATTCAAACCCGTAACTCCGGCATTGGCTTCAAACACAAACCGGTCTTTGGTTATATCCCTGCTTGTCCAGGTTCTTTCCTGTTTATCGGTAATATAATTTCCTTCCAGTTTTACCACCGGCGTTGTAGTGCCGGAAACGATCACTACATCTCCTATAGATGGGCTCGTACTTTTAATAGCCATTTGAGTATCGCCGCCGCCGGTTACAACCAATGTACCTAGTTCTAAGCCCCATGATGCGGCGATATTTCTTCTTACCGTTCCGGCTATGCTGCCCGACTGCGAAAGCGATGGCAGTAGTTTTTGTGAAATGTCAAACAACTTACAAAGCTCCTGGCTCCAGTTGCCAGCGGCCACATCATAGAGCAATGTCTCTGAAGCCTGGGAATGTTCATACAATGGAACACCACTCAATTCCCAGGCCGCCCAATCGCTGATGCTTAGAAAGAATGCAAGTCCGTTCCAGTCATTTTTTCTTCGTTCCCTTATGCCAACCAGCTTGTACGCAGAAAACAATGAAGTAGGATAGCGGCCGGTCAATTGATATATGCGACTTTTATCAGAATATTGATCCTCCCACTCGCGTCCACGATGATCAATATTGGGCAACCCAATAATCGCCTTACCATCGTTTCCGATCAATACAATGCCTTCGCGCTGGCTGGTAGTGGTGGCGGCTTTGATGCTTACAGCGCCCGCCTGTTTCAACGCATCTGCGGTCAATGCTTGCAACTGTTCCCACAGCTCGTTGGGTTTGAAATAAATCGAATCCGGGTAAAGTTCATCGCGATAATAACGGATATCGGCTCTTGCCACGCCGAGTATTTTGCCGGACGGGCTTACGATGGCCGAACGCACATTGCCTGTACCAATATCGAGCACCAGGTGAGCATCCTGTTGTTTCATCCCTTAGTTTTTATCGTTGAATATACGATGATAAGATGTCTGTATTAGCCAACCGGTCTGCGCTGTGATTTCCATTCACAAACCATTCCACCAGCACTTCGTTTAGAATACGCACATGATGATCTTCTACTTCATAAGTAGCCCCGGCTATATGAGGTGTTGGCAATACATTTGGCAGGTCTATGATTTTATAATCCATTTCGTCTGGCGGCTCATTATCGAACACGTCGAGAATGGCGCCTTTGATTTTATTCTGGCTCAGCATAGCGTACATGTCGTTTCGATTTACTACTATTGCCCTTGCCGTATTTACAAAAATGGCGTCTGGTTTCATCAGTTCAAAAAACCGGCGATCGATCATTCCTTTTGTATCTGCCGTCACCGGCAAATGCACCGATACAATATCGCTTGTGGAAAAAAGTTTCTCCAAACTTAGCTGCTGGTAACCGGGGAAGGAGGCTGCATTTACATACGGATCATAATAGGCTATGCTACAAGGATAATTTTCTACCAGCTTTGCTATCAGCTGACCTATCGCGCCAAAACCTACCATGCCAATTTTCTTACCCGCCAATTCGTTGCCTTTAAATGCCAGGTAAGAAGCGTGCGCATCTGCATTCCATTGGCGCGTGCGAAGCCATTCTATCGCAGGCAAAGTGCGCCGCATAAACGTGATCACATTTGCAATAAACATTTCCGCTACCGCCTGCGCGTTACGCGCCGGTGTATAGAAAACAGGGATGCCATGAAGCGAAGCAGTTGCCAGCGACACATTAGAAGGAGTGCCCCTGCACACGCCTATAAACTGCAGGTGCGCATTAGCAGCAATTACTTTCTCCGTTACATGATCGTGTTCGGTAATGAGCGCTTCCGCTTCTGTTTCGTACAAAAGGGCCATCAACTCGTCTTCGTTATAAGCGCGTCCATTTGTTTTCCAGGGGCGATATATTACTTCTCCCAAATCCTGTTTTATTTCAAACAAACCTTTCTCATGATAAGGTGCAGTGATTAATACTCTCATATAGCTCATTAATGATTAATAAATTCTTCTTTCTCCAGACTTACAGGTATGCCATACGTTCATCAGCTTCTTACTTTTATCAGCAACACCAGGTATGACATACCAATTTTCATGTTTTGACTACAGATGTTTCTGTAAGTATCAAACCAGTTCTATTATTTGCATTCGATGACGGCAACGTGATAAACCTCGTAAGTATCGCACTTACAAAATATAAACAGGCCAGTATCCATATTACTCCCTCGGCGCCTGCACTGCCAATGAACAGTCCTACTATGGCAGGACCCGCAAATACGGCCAGTCCCGCACCGAGATTTAGTATCGCCATCGCGGCGCCTTTATCTTTTTTTACCAACGAAGGGACCAATGCAGAAAGTGGTACATAGCCGGCGAGGCAGGCACCCCAGGCTATACCGGCCAGCATCACCAGCCAATAGTTACCGCCGCTGTACGAAGGAATATAATAAAGCAATAAGGTAGTGAGACCACAGCCTACACCGCCAAACCAGGTAATGGTAGTGCGCCAGCCAAGCCTGTCTCCTACAAAACCAAAAATGAGGTTGAATGCGATATTGCTGGTAAAGATGGTGCCCCAGATATATAACCACTCTGTGGTACTAAATCCATGTGCGGCCATATGTGTAGGCAGAAATACCGGGAACGCAAATTGCGCCGTTGTATTTATCACTCTCACTATTCCACCCAATGCTACTTTAGGCTCGGTGCGAACAATAGTGAGTCCCTTTACTAATTCTTTCCATTTATTCTTCTGTGCCTGTTCGTTTAAACGAAAAGGCGCTTTGTTTAGTAGTAATGCGAACACTGCACCCAACAACACCCAAAACACCGCGCTCCACAACGCCGGTATATGACCCAACTCACGAATGGCCCAGCTGGAATAAAATGCACCCAATACATTCAGTCCGCCGGTAAATACAAACCAAAACCATCCTACAGCACGCCCCAACATAGTAGGTGGTGTAACATAAGAAATCCAAACCAGGAATGAATAAGCAAACAAGGGATAACCAAAACCACGCAACGCGTAAGTGATGAGCATGGTGGGAAAATCAAGGGTGTCCATACCAATGCCTATGAAACCAGCCGTGCCGGCGAGATATACCAGCAAGCCTATCAACATTGTTTTCTTGGGTGTAAATGATTCCGCCATCACGCCCGAAAACCAGGAGGCAATAGCAATAGTAACACCATAGGCTGTAAATAGTGTAGCATTTTGTTGAATGCTCATACCTCTTTCTATGAGATAAGGGCTTAGCCAACCCTGCTCCATGCCGTCGCCCATCATAAAGAGTAGTATACCTACATAGCCAGATAGGAGCGATGAGGGAATTCCCAGTTTATTAGTAGCAGCATCGTTTATTGCCATATCGAAAATGGTTTTTAATTAAGCGTAGTTCATGCAGTGATCACATCTTCTATCATTTGTCACCCTGAGCTTGCCGAAGGGTTTTCCATTAAGGGGGAAGGCTTCGACAGGCTCAGCCTGACAATAATTAAAGGTTAATTAAACCTAATCGTATATTCATTCCTGGCGTCTCTCTTCCATGCAAACTGGCGTGTGGTGGGTGATATACCAAATAAAGGAGAAAATGTTCTCACTTTTACTTTCTTGCCATCGGGCATAAACTCCAGTATACGCAACCAGCCGTCGCCGCCATTACCCTCGCGGTGGCCGCCACCCATTGACTGTGCATCAAATAATATCTGGTGAACAGTTTTGCCAGACACATTCTTATCATTTCTATATCCTTCGCCGGAAATATGACCGCACAGCACCATTTCTATATTAGAAGAAGGTTGCACAACCTTTTCCCATATCTGCTGGCCATTGTTCGCACCGGTAAGATTTATTCTTGGCGACTTCTGGATTATATTGTCTACGTTGTAAGGCTCCCAGTATATCCAGTTGACGGCGCCGGTCGTGCGTTTGTCTTTTGCGTCCAGGTATTCATGCGTAGAAAGTATTACGCGGTGGTTTTTGTATTGCGGCAGGGCGGCTACGTTCTTCGCCCAGGCCAACACCGTATCCCTCGGTCCGAACTCAACCGTCATAAATAAGTAATCCTTTCCGTTGAGTCCTTTTAATTCATAGGCCGCATTCTCCAACGTTGGTTGACTTTCTACATTCCTGGTATTCTGAACAAGGTATTTTTGATTGAGATGGTTTCTTTCCGGGGCAAAGAACTGGCTATAGTGTGTTGTACGGTTTCCCTGCCTGTCGATGCTGTAATCATGATTGCCCGTTGCTGCTATATAGGGAACCTTTCCATCCAGTTTGCTAAATGCCTTTGAAACGTGTGCCCACTGGCTTATCGAAGTCTGGTCGCCATCGTAGTCGTTGGTTATCTTGCCGTCGTTCTCAACCAGGTCGCCCATGCCCATCACCATTTTGATATTGAGCGTATCGATATTATCTGCTATCCATGCCATCATCAGGTCTACCAATGGCTGGTTTCTTTCCCATTTTACATAATTCTGCAAATCGGGTACCATGATCAACGACCATGATCCTTTCTGCTCCAGTGCGGGCTTTTGATAATTCTCTTGCGAGAAAACCGCAGCCGTTGCAGATAAAAACAAAACGAGGCAACTAAAAATTCTTTTTTTCATCATTACTATTTTAGCCGGTAACAAAATCTGCCTGTATAAAGAAGTGATCGCTTGGATATTTTCCATTGACAGCATCTTTGATAATATTCGCAGCTGTTGGTTTTATCTTCCCCCTGTACCAAATGAAATCAATCCTGCCTTTTGAAGGGCCCTTATCATATTTTTCTCCCTGGAACTCGTGCCCGGTGTGTCCCGCTTCCTTTTCTCCATGTATCGTTTCATAGCTTTCTTTCCATCCACCGTTTCGAACAGAGGCAAATACATTGCTATCAAAGCGGGAATTAAAATCTCCGGTGAGTATTTGCGTATAGTCCGGCATATACTGCGCACTTTCTGCTACGACCATTTTCGCCTGTTGCACTTTTGCTTCAGCAGAAATATGATCGAGGTGCAGGTTTACTATTCTCAATTCGATTCCCGTCTTTTTCTCTTTGATGCGAACCCAGTTAGCATGTCTTGCCCTGGCCGTGTCCCACGATTTGCTGCCTGCCACCAGTGGTGTTTCCGAAAGCCAGTAAGTACCGCCTGTAAGCAATTCATAACGCTCTTTAGAAAAGAGTATCGGATTCTTGGCGATGCCATAGTAACCAGTAGGATGAGGATCCATTTCAGGTCCATCGAAACCAAACAACTGGTAAGAAGAAAAATATCTCCTGAAATCATCTGCCTGTACTTTCAATACTTCCTGCAGGCTGATAATATCGGGCTTTTTATCTTTGATAATCTTCAGACATATATCTCTTCTTGCCGACCAGCCCACACCTTTTGCTTCATCTTCATCGAGCGCCACGCGGATGTTGGCGCACAGCACACGATGAGAAGTGGCTTTATCAAACGACGCTATCGATGCATTGCTAAAGCCTGGTAAAGCAGGCAGCAACGCGGCTGCACCCATACCTTTTAAAAAACTTCTCCTGCTGGCAGACATATTGTTTGTTATTTAAAAATTATTACTGTGACGATTTTCTCTGTCGGTCTCAGGCCATTAGTGCTATGATACCAATTCACCTTTTGCAGTGCGCAGGTAAGCGCCTTTCTCCAACAGTTCTTTTTGTAGTGCTTTCACATCTACATCTGCCGGTTGTATACCTTTTCTTACCGTCATCTTCGCCGCACGGCCGGCTGCTTCGCCCATAGCCATACAGGGAGCCATTACTCTAATGGCAGACATGGCTTCGTGTGTGGTAGAAATGCAACGGCCTGCAACAATCAGATTCTTTATTTTCTGAGGGATGAGTGACCGATAAGGGATATCATAACAATCGCCGCACCATTCGAGCGTACAACCACCGCCTTGCGGGTGATGTATGTCTAATGGATAACTGGCCACGGCTATAGCATCATCGAAATGACGGCAGGGGGAAAGATCGTCTCGTGTCATTGTATAATGCCCTTCTATACGTCTTGTTTCCCTGATACCAAGAAAGGGCGCTGTCTTTAAGAAATAGGCATTCTCAAAACCGGGCACATAATTGATAAGGTATTTCTGAATATCGCGTATTTGATCGCGGCCATCTATTTCTCCATATGTGAGGCTGGCCGGGTCGGTTCCGTTTACACCATTTACACGCGTCATATTAACCCATACCTCGCCTTTGCGTAAACCGGTGATCAGGATAGTACGCTCTGTTGTTAGCCTTAATCCATCTTCTTGTGCTTTCTTAATCTGGTTACGCATACCGACTAAGACAAATTGATTGTTCTGTCCAAAATATTCAGCGGGAATAAAGTCGGTTAGATAAGTCCTCGGTTCCTCAGCTACGCTGGTGCGTAATTTTTCTGTGTCCACACCGCCCAGGCAAAACATGAGCGTTGGTGGTTGAACGCCGCCATCTTCATTGCCATATTCGCAAGGCACACCTGCACGATAGGCCACGTCGGCATCACCGCTGCAATCGACGATAGTCTTAGCCAATATTGCTTCGCGCCCTGCTTTGCTTTCGATGATCACGCCTTTCAATTCATCTTTTTCCATCACCACACCGGCGCAAAATGTATAGAACAATACTTCTACTTTACTCTCGACCAGCATTTGCAAGGCGACTGTCTTAACAGCTTCTGGTTCTACGAGCGTAAGGCTCATGTGTAACGGGCAGGGACGGTGTTCGCTTGAAGCTTGCACTGCTTTCAACCGGTCGATCAATTTTTGAGGAAGGCCTTTTATGATCTGGTTTCCCTTTTGCCCTAGAAACCCAAGTATGGGAAGACCGATAGTCATGTTGCCGCCTACGAAACTGCGGCTCTCTATCAGCATTACATTTAGTCCATCTTCGGCAGCCGCCAGTGCAGCCATGATACCAGAAGGCCCACCGCCAATCACCAGTATATCTGTTTCTTTTCTCACAGCAATCTCCCTGGCTGGTTCGGAAATTGTCTTTGTCATGCTAGTTTTCATTTATGGTTTTTAAACTTATTTGATGTCTCGTTTTCCAAGAAAAAGTTCACTTGTCTAATTAAGAGATGCCGGATGCTGGATGCCGGATAAGGGTTTTTCAGGCCTTACCATCGTCCACAAAATCATTACCGCTAAAGGATGCAGGAACGCCATCGCAATGAATATTTTCTCCGCTCCCAATGTGCCTATGAACTGTCCAACAAAATAGTTGAACAGCACAGCCCCCAATGCGCCAAATCCTCCTGCAATACCCAGCACACTTGCTACATTTTTTACGGGGAAAGCTTCTGCTACTACCACGCTTATCGTAAACAACCAGCTTAGACATGCAATAGCTACAATGCTAAACACTGCCAATGTAGACCATGCACCACCTAAGTAGGGCGTGAGTGCGCACAACGGACTAAGCATTGCAACGCGCGTGAGCATCATTTTTCTCGCCTTCAATGGCGCATATCCTTTTCTTACCAGTTTATCCGACCATGCCGAAGTGCCTATGGCGCCTAAGTCGGCAAATAAAAACGGTATCCAGCCAAACATGCCTACCTGTGCCAATGAAAGACCCGATTTTTCCTGTAAATAACCTGGCAACCAGAAAAGGCAGAAATACCATACGGGATCGCTCACAAAACGTATCAGCAATATGCCCCATAGACTGCGCGTGCCCCAAAGCTGTTTCCATTGAAACGATGCTGTTGTATCGCCGGCCGTCGAAGCAGTTGCTTCGTGCAGTATATGTGGTGGCGGATCTCTATAGATGATTTTCCACGCTACAGCAATCAACACTCCAATAGCGCCCATTGTAATAAATGCAGCCTGCCAGTTATAGGTCAATGCTAACCACGCAATGGCCGGTGGTGCTATGATGGCGCCAATAGAACTGCCCGCCACACATAGACTATTTGCTGTTGCGCGTAGCTTGCCGGGAAACCATACAGCGATCACTTTCAGCTGTGCTGGAAAATTGGTGGGCTCGGCCGCTCCGAGTAGTCCCCGAAAAAAACCGAACTGTCCAATTGTCCTCGACAATCCTCCGCCAATGCAAGCCAGTGACCAGGTAATTATGCCAAAGAACATCACTACGCGAGCCCCGAACCTGTCCACCATCCATCCCGTAACGGGATACATGATGGCGTAGCAAATGGTAAAGATGTTTAGGATCATTGCATAGCCATTGTCGTCGAGCCTGAACTCCGATTTGAGCACAGGTTTTAATACCGATACAATTTGCCTGTCTACATAATTAAATACAATAGCCAGGAAAATGATGGCAACAATAAACCAGCGTCTCTTTTCAGGTGCAAGCAATTCTTTCATCCCATGCAATTAAACTTTATAAATCCGCACAAAGGTCAACCTTTATTAATATCCAGGATTCTGCACCAGTTTTTTATTGGCATCCATTTCAGACTTGGGCACAGGCCAGTATTCGTCTTTATTCGCTTTATACACTACTTCCTGCGTAGTAAAATATTTAAGCGCTTCTGTTTTATTATAGATAGGTGTATAGCTGTCATCGAAACCGGTTATTATATCTTTAGTCCATGCTTTAGCATCACGGTTAAGATATATAACACCATTCATTACCGTATTGGCAATGCCCCAGCGACGCAAGTCGTACCAACGCAAGCCGTCGTTGGCCAATTCTATTTTGCGTTCGTAGCGCAAAGCCTTCCGCAATTGTGCCTGCGACAAACCAGCTGGTAAATCGGGCATTTGTGCACGACGGCGAATACGATTGATGGCATCATATACAGTATTATCTATATTATTGGCTTCAATTCTTGCTTCTGCATAGATGAGTAACAGTTCTGCGAAACGAAAAATGCCTACGTCAAGATCAGATACACCGCTAACAGATGTAGAACCAAAATCGGCAAGGTCTATTGGTTTGCGCCACAGGTAACCGCTAAACGACCGGAATGCATTCGAAGCATCAGCATTAGCTACCGAAGGAGCGGTAGTAGCGGTACCATTGATAACAGGCCAGTAATTTTTTACGGTGGTAAAACTGGTGGCCGGTTCAAACTGGTATCCTACATAACGTGCATGCGGGCGGGCGCAATACATGTCTAATCTCGGATCGCGGTTTTCAAATGGTTTAGAAGCATCGTATAGTGGTGACTCTGTAATTGGCAATCCATCTTTAGCCTGGAAGCTATTGATCAGGTCTTGTGTAGGTCCCCAATAACAAACGCCTTTACCCAAACGCGAAGCCGAATAGTATTGCTGGTTATGGCTGTTGCCGGGCACCGACATATTGTATTCAGCTACCCAAATCCATTCTTTGCTGCTTTTAAAACCGGCGTGACCAAATATGTTGGCGATGTCGGGCTCGCCTGCAGTATGATCTTTGCCAACGAAATTGATGGTACTGTTAAAAGGAGTCAGATCATTTACACAGTTGCCAACGTCATTGCCGCGCTGGCGGCCGCAGCCGCTTCTGTATATTTCTTAGCATATAGTGCGACTCTTGCTTTGAGCATATTCGCAGCTATGCGCGAGCCTCTTACATTTCCAAATTGTGCCTGTGATACAGGCAGACTTGGAGCTATTGCTGTTAATTCGTCCAGTAGAAATTGTTCGATCTCCGCTCTTGGCGTTCTGGGCACATCAGCATTGCTGAGGTCAACCGATTTTTTCAATAAAGGCACATCACCGTACAACTGTATCAATTCTGAATAACAATAGGCGCGGATAAAACGTAATTCTGCATCCAGTTGTTTGTAAGCCGCGTCTGTCATCGATGCTTTCAGTCGATCAAGATTGTCGAGCACAGTATGACAGCGTGCTATGGTTTGATAGTGTATCTGCCATGGTTTATTGGTCAGTGCATTATCGGTGGTGATAGCACTGGTAATGGGTGAAGTATAATTTGTACCGGGCCTGGCATAGCCAATGTCGGTAATATTATCCATGACATGCCAGATAGGTGTGCTGGCAGCATCCAGTTTGCTGATAGATTGATAAGCACCATACAGTCCCATTTCCGCTTCGTTGTCGGTGGCGGGAAACGTGCCTGTGGATGGGCCATTGAGCGAGGAGCGATCCAATTTGCATGAGCCCAATATGAGGATTGACCCAAATGCTATGGTCGCTATTTTATATATAGTATTAAACCGTTTCATTTTTTTAGAATTTTATATCGATACCAAATGTGAATATTTTAACCTGGGGATAGTAGTTACCGCCGCCTAATGACACACCATCTGATGCACCGGCGTCGAAGTTGATCTCAGGATCGTATCCCTGGTAAAAATTGGTACTCGTAAACAGGTTTTGTCCATTTACATATATAAAGGCGCTTTGCATACCGATCCTTTTCAGGAATGTTTTAGGTATTTCATATCCCAGTTGGATATTTTTCAAACGGAGATAAGAAGCGCTTCTCATCCACAGGGTGGAGTTTTGCGTGTTGTTGGTAGATGTAACAGATACGCGTGGCAGAATGGCGTCTCTGTTGTCTGGCGTCCAGTAATCCAGTTGCCATGGTTTAATAGCGCTGGAGTTAGCAGCAGGGATCACATAATGCGCATTCAGATAACCGTCTACTTTTCCAACGCCTTGCAGAAAGGCGCTCAAACGTATACCCTTCCAACCTAGATCGAGGTTAGCGCCATAAGTATAACGTGGAATAGTGCTTCCAATGATCACTTTATCGGCATCGGTTATTTTCTTATCTGGTATTGCTTTACCGTTTGCATCAAATGCACCGGCGATATCCCTGTAGCGCACATCCCCGGGTTTTAATGTTCCGATCTGAACGGGGCCATTATTGATTTCGTCTTGCGTCTGATAAAGACCATCTGCTATATAACCATAGATAGAATTAATACCATATCCTTCCTGCTGGCGCAAAAGGTCGCCGGAAGATTGGCCTTTCATGTCGAGGATCTTGTTTTTCACGTCAGATACATTGACACCAATGCCCAACTGGAAATCGCCAAACCGGTCATCATACCTCGCAGAAACTTCCCAGCCCTTGTTGCTCACTACAGCAGCATTTTGATAGGGCGGAGCGAGGCCTGTTAATTGCGATGTATTTAATTTGAGCAGGATGCCGTCTGTTCTTTTATCATACCAATCGAATGTCAGCGAAAGTTTATTGAACAAATTCGCATCCACACCAATTCCTTTCATCACTGTTTCTTCCCAGCGAAGGTTAGGATTGGACAGCGTGGTCTGTGTGATCATCTGGTAGATATTTCCGCCCATAGAAACGCTACTCAATGACAATGCTTCTGCAAAGGGATAATAAGAAGAACCGATGTTCTGGTTGCCCAGTTTACCCCATGAGCCGCGAACTTTAAGCAGCTTTACTACGGAACTCATATTGTCCCAGAAATCTTCTTTGGAAATAATCCATCCTGCAGAAAAAGAAGGAAATGCAGCCCATTGGTTATCGCCGATAAAACGTGAAGTACCATCATACCTTAGATTGGCTTCAAACAGGTATTTACCGCGGAAGTCATAGTTAAGCCTTCCAAAACCCGATACCAGCACCCATTGGTTCTGTGTACCGTTGTTATCTTTTGTGGCGTTATCGGCGCCTGCAGTCAGTTGTTCATAGGTGTCATAGACAAAATCTCTTCTATACCCCGACAAGAGTTTTTCGTCGTAGGTTTCTCTCGAAGTTCCGGCCATGATACTAAGATTATGATCGCCGAAACTTTTCTGAGCTGTTGCCTGAAATTGGTAAGTGCCGTAGAAGTACCTCGTAGCCGATTCAGTCAGGTCGGTAAATGTGTTGGCCGCTCCTGCTTCAGATCCATCTTCATAATAGGTCATCACACTTTTCCTGAACGTATGCTGGTTGCGGGTGAGATAACGGGGAGCTACCATACCTGTAAGTGATAACCAGTCGACAGGTTTATAATTCAGGCTAAGATTTCCGTAAAACTCGAGGTTGTTGGTTTTACGGTTTCCACCATCTTGTATATAACCAACGGGGTTGATTTTTACCCAGCCGTCGGACCACAACCCATTATTACGAATAGGTATATTAGTAGGCATCCTTCCGAGGTAATTCCAGATCGTTCCTTCGTCGGCAATTTGAAGCCTGTCTTTATTAGTAACCGCCACGTCGAACCTGATGTTAAACTTTTTGCTAGGTGTAATGTCCAGGTTATTGCGGAATATATAACGTTTGAAATTGGTGTTTTTGATGATACCGTCCTGGTCCATAAAACTCAACGATGGCGTTACACGAACAATTCCGCTGTTGGCGCTCAGAGAAATAAAATGGCTGTGCATTAGGCCGCTGCCATCTAATATTGCCTTCTGCCAATCGTAGTTGTCTGGATTTGCTTCAAACTTCTTTTTGAAATCTGCAATATTCTGATCACTATAAACTTTGATGCCGTTGTCATTCATGCTGGCATCGTTAAACACACGCATGTAGGTCAATCCATCCGTCACTTCTGGAATAGCCGTCGCTTTTTGTTTGCCTACATACCCTTTATAGTTAACGGATAATTTATCCTTTGCTCTTTTGGTGGTAATTAATATTACGCCATTGGCTGCCCGTGAACCATAAATGGCTGCAGATGCAGCATCTTTTAGCACCGACAGGGATTCGATCAGATTAACGTCTACATCATCGATTGATCCCGCAACGCCATCGATGATCACCAATGGATTACTGCTTGATCCACCGAAAGAATTGATACCCCTGATGCGTATTTGTCCTGCGTCTCCACCGGGGGAACCTGTTTGCGACGTAACGGTTACGCCCGGGGCAAGACCTTGTAAAGCATTTGAGGTAGAAACATTGGGACGGCGCTCGATTTGCGCATTACTGATAACAGAAACGGAACCCGTGAGGTTGCCTTTCTTCTGCGTACCGTAACCTACCACCACCACTTCGTTCAAGCCTGCTACATCTTTTATAAGTGTTGCATTAATAACGGTGGAACTGCCTATGGCCACTTCCTTTTCAGTATAGCCCACGTTCGAAAAAACCAGCGCCTCAGTACCTTCAGGTACAGAGAGGGAATAGACACCCTCAGCGTTGGTGGTGGCGGCCGCGCCTGCGTTTTTCACGCTAACGGTCACCCCTTCAATGGGTTTGTTGTTTTCGTCAGTGATTTTTCCGGTGATTTTCTTCGACTGTGCTAGAGCGGGCACAGAGAAGATAAGGAGGAATAACAGGCTAAGTAGCCAGCTGCCGGCTGATTTCCGGGCTTTGCTTTGCTGCTGAACGATGGCAAAGCAGTGAGTTTTTTTCATAACAGCTTTAGTTTTTGAATGCTTACTAATTTTTCCTATGCCATCAATTCCTTTTATTTTGTTTCAATTCAGGTTAAAAGGACTGATATTTTGCAAAAAAATGATGTGCATTTAAACAAAATATTACCTGTCAGTAAACAAATTATTATGAAATGTAAGCATGGAAAGAGCAACCGTGTAAAAAAATTGGCTTTAAAAGCTAGAAATTGCTTTCATTTGTACCAATAACGTAAGCCAAATGTAACAAAATTAAATTCAATTAAACAAAATTAAATAAAAAGAAAGTTTTTGTAAGTCGTGGCCGCCAGCTTGCGGCCTATTATTTTACTAAATCGTAAACTCTTTGGAAGTCTTTGAAAATATTAGGAATTAATTACAACTTTGCGGAACACAACTTCATGTATGAAAACGATAACCGACAGGCACCAGTTTATCCTCAAAAAGCTCACCGAGAAGGGCAAGGTCAGCATACCCCAGCTTATAGATGAAATGAAGGTGAGCGGTGTTACCATCAGGAAGGATCTGAAGCTGCTGGAGGAAAAAAAGCTGCTTTTCCGCACCCGCGGCGGCGGGTCCATCAATAACCCCTACGCTATAGAGCGGCCGATCGATGAAAAGGAATTTATCAAGTCCGACGAGAAGAAAAAAATAGCCAAGGCGGCCCTCAGCCTTATTGGCCAGAACGATTCCATTATTATCGGGTCGGGCACTACGGTATTTGAACTGGCCCGGCAGCTACATCCCGACAAAAGGATAATTGTGATTACCCCTGCGTTAAAAGTTGCGCTGGAACTGATCAATCGTCCCAATGTAGAAATACTTCAACTTGGTGGACTGGTCCACCAAAGCTCATCTTCTACTGCCGGTTCCTTTGCTGAGAAAATATTGGATGAGTTGACCTGTGGCGTTCTTTTCCTGGGCGTTGACGGCATTGATTTAGAATATGGCCTTACGATTACTAATATTATGGAGACCAGCCTCAACCAAAAAATGATCAAGCTGGCCCAAACCGTAGTGATACTTGCGGACAGTTCAAAATTTGATCGTCGCGGCTTAGGAAAAATCTGCAATCTTGATCAAATCGACTATATAATAACAGATGGCGAAGTGAGCAGGGATACGGTCAATAAGATTGAGAGATCAGGGGTGAAGGTGGTTATAGCGGAATAAGTCGTTGAACATAGCAGGCAAATGCGACCCATATCATTTGCGCATGCTTTTCTTTCTTGTTTTGTCCGGCTTTTCCTTGCCTGTTTAATTTTACCTTTCAGGCTTTCTAAAATAACTGCGTAGTTTTTGTCTAGGTTGGTAACCATATGCAAATATTGACTGTTTAAAAAATTTAGTCGTCAGTGCAATATGGTTCGTCAGTCAAAAATACATTAATTGATATTTTCAAAGTATATAAATTCCGATCAAAATTTATATACATGCTTCCTCGCAAGTAACTTTAGAATATAGTCAAAGAATATTGTTTTTAATTCCCCTTTAATGCAACTCTCCATTCACAAAAACGCTCATACTAGCGACGCTTTTTATCTCTCCTGATTCTATGCCAGGAACCTTAACATTTTCTTAGACGCATACGATGAACACGGTGTAGGTTTTGTCTGTAGAAAATGTTTATTATCTCAACAAATCAAAAAAAGGAAACCTTTATGAAAAGAAATCTTTTCTCCATCCGTGCTGGCATGGTGGCTTTGGGAAGTGTAATACTGATGGGTTCTGTGTTTACAGCCTGTAAGAAAAGTCTCGATGGTGGCGGCAATAATGTAGCGGTTGCCAAGGTAATGGCCTTTAATCTCGCGCCCGATAAAAATAATATCGGTGTTGCAGTCGACAACAATAGCCTTACATCGCAGCCAATTAGTTATGCAAACTACACAGGGTTCTATATAAATGTATACCCTGGTCAGCGCCAACTCGGCGCATTTGATCCCAGTTCCGATTCGCTGTTTACCAAGAACACGGTTACACTCGACACCAGCAAATATTATTCAATGTTTGTTGTGGGTACCGCTGGTGCGTACAAGAATGTAATTGTGAAAGACAATTTTGATTTAATTCCGCCGACTTCCGATCAGTCTTTCGTGCGATTCATCAACGCCGTTACCGATTCTGTAAAACCGCTGACAGTAAAAGTTACTGCCGGTGCTATCGATGTAGTAAGTGAAGATGCGGCGTTTGGAACGGTATCGGAGTTTGTGCCTGTAACGCCAGGCGAAATTACTGTAGACATTCGCAATGAAGGTGGTGCTACTTCGAACAGGAAATTTACACTTGAGTCTAAGAAGATTTACACCATTCTCTTGATGGGTCAACCAGGTGCCACAGATGCAGACAAGCAGGTACAGATACGTTATATCAACAACGGTACATTATAATATGGCATCTATAAAAAATAACCGGCAGTCTATATAGACTGCCGGTTATTTTTTATATAGAAAAAACGCCGATATACTTTCAAACTATTAAAATCCTAACTGGCCACCACCGTTCCTCGGATCCGTTTTTTGTTCCATCAGGTATTCTTTCGGCGGCTCTTTGCCCAATAGGTTTTTTACAAAATAATCCCATCGACGGCGCATCATATACAACGAATACGCACCATAACCGTGGGCAGCATTGGGAAAGATGACGAGGTCATAGTCTTTATTCGCTTTTTCAAGCGCTTCTACTACCAGCATAGTATTGTAAGGAGGCACGTTGTTATCCATCATACCATGCGCCAACATCAACTTCCCTTTTAGATTTTTTGCATATACCTGGTTCGCCTGTGCTTCGTAATTGTCTTTGCCACCTTCTTTTGTGAGCAAACCGATATAACGTTCGCCCCAGTCATCTTCATAATTGCGGTTGTCGTGATTGCCCGATTCGGAGATACCCACTTTAAAAAAGTCAGGATAGCGGAACATAGCCGCTGCGGTAGCAAAGCCGCCACCCGAATGGCCCCATATACCCACACGACTGGTGTCCATATAGCTATATTGCTTTGATAACTGTCTGATTCCCGAAATCTGGTCGGGCAATGTATTCTCACTCATGTTAGGATAATACATATCGTGAAAACTCTTCGAGCGAAGTGGATTGCTACTTCCTTCGAGCACTACCACCACAAAGCCTAACTCGGCCAGCGACTGGTTGTCGCCACGTGACGCAATAAAACCCCAGCTACCTACGCTGCCACCCTGTGGACCTGGGTATATATAATCGACCACAGGATATTTCTTTGACGGGTCAAGGTTGGTGGGAGTGAACATTAGACCGTATAGATCGGTAACGCCATCATTGGCTTTTACCGTAAATGGCGTTGGCGGTTTCCAGCCGGTTGCTTTTAATCTCGACACATCTGCTTTCTCCAGTTCGGCTACCTGCTTGCCATTCATATCGCGCATTACAGCAACAGAAGGTACATCAGGCTTTGAATAAGTGTCGATAAAATAATTTCCCGAAGGTGAAAAGCTGGCGGTATGAGTTCCTTCTCCGGGGCTTAGCAAAGCCAGGTTTTTTCCATCGAACCCTATCCTATACAATTCACGGAAGTAAGGATTCTCTTTTTGCTGACCATAAGCATAGAAATATATCTGTCGTTTTGCCTCGTCTACTTTCACGATCGAACTTACCAGCCAGTTGCCTTTGGTAATTTGATTTTTGAGTTTACCGGTTGAGGCGTCATACAAATACAAGTGTCCCCAGTTATCGCGTTCGGAAAACCAGATGATCTCTTTCGACTTTGGTAAATATCTCCAGTTGATACTACCCCATCCCGATTCGTACTGCGTAGCCACTTTTTCTTCAAACACTTCGCGGACCTCGCCGGTAACGGCATTGGCGATGCGAAATTTCTCTTCTTTATGATCCCGTGACGTAGACAAAAATGCGAGTTCTGAACCGTCCGGGTTCCAGTCTATATCGTCAAAAGTTCCACTGCTCGAAATATCGTCCGACAACGAGGCACGGTGTGGGTCCGGAGGTATATTGAATACAATGACTTTAGGCTGATCGACATTTATTACCACCCGTTGGATGGTTGGAATGACCTTATCGCCCGGCAATGGATATTTCCACGCCCTCAGTGTAGGATGACCAACATTTGTACTGGCGAGGTACATTTCGCCCACTTCACGCTGGTCTTGTTTAAAGGTGGCAATCTTTTTTGAGTCGGGCGACCAGCGCAGCACAGGCGCGTCGCTGCTGGTCCAACCGGCATTGTCCGTGGCATAGCCAAAATCCTTAATACCATCGGTGGTTAGTTGTGTTTGTTTACCGGTCTTTACATCACGTACCCACAAATTATAATCTTTGATAAACGCGGCTTTGCTTCCATCGGGTGAAAACACTTCATTTCCACCACCCCTGCGCGGACGATTGGTGGATGCCGACAACTGCGAAGTATCGTTTGCGAGCGTATTCGCCTGCAAGTCATATCTCCATTGTTTAGTGTCTACGCGAAATATGATAGAACGACCATCTGCCGAATAGCTAATCGATTGGAAAGGCAGCATAGATGAAGAATAACTTCTGCCGGTAGCCGAAGAAAGTGCGGCTGCCAGTTTTTGCGCATCAAACGCGGCAGTACGTGTTCCTTTTACAGGGTCTACCAGTATAAACTCGCTGCCCTTCGGCGTCAACACGCGGTACCAGCATTTGTCGCCCGGCAGCCAATTGGGTATTACGCTTCCGCGGTCAACAAACTGCTGGGTATTGTATGCCATCTGGCTTTCGGCACGCTGGTAGTCTTTGGTGGTAAGGGCGTCTCCCTGTTGCGCATTGGCCGAAAAAATAATGATACATGAAAATGGTGTCAATAAAAACCGTCTCATAAAAAAATGATTTAGCAATTAGTTGTACTAAAGTAATCAAAATAGCATTTATCTGCCGTTAATGCAGGGTTCTTATTGAATTGCCTGGATTAAAAATATTGGCACTCCGGAATGTTTGTATCTTCCCCTATCACTTATGGAAGAATTGAAAATTCAACTGCATTTTAACCCAGCCGATTTAAAAGAAATCTATTATTCGGACGGAAGCGGCAGTATTTTCAGATTTCCTGACACAAGAGATAATATTGTAAAAGCCTTTGTGCTCATCGTGATTTCTATATTACTCTATAACAGGGCTATGAAATACAGCGAAATTTGGGCTATTTTTCTTCTTGTAATTGCGGTATTACTCCTGGCGGCGGTTGCTTTTAGGCTGATTATGCAGATCAGGAATTTATTTGCCCGCAAAAGAATAATAGACTTGCACCTAAAGCGCCTCTCAAAAGCCGAAAGTCACTGGGTAATTTTGAGCGATTTTACTATAGAGGTAAGAGAAGGAAACAAAAGCACCATGGAAAAATGGGGCAACCTAAAACGCGCGGTCATTAAGCCATTCTATATTACCATTGAAGGGAAAGCTGAAAATTACGTCTTCCCATCAAAGGCCATGTCGCCCGATGAATTCAATGCATTAGCAAATGTTATAAGATCGAGGTTAAACAGTGATATATCGAACGATTCTCCGTCTCAGGCCTAAGTTGAATAAAGCTCCGAACGGCGCTTACCCCAAATCGTTTCTTTAACTTTTAGTGGAACCCTCACCGCAAATGGGTGAAAACACAGATTTTTTCTGTCAGGCCACTTAAGTGGCCTGACAGAAAAAATCCGCGAAAACCTCATAAAAAAGAGAGGAAATCCTCCTCAGTAAAATAGTACATTCGTATAGCTGCAATAACTCTCCTCTACTCATGAGCATAGAAATAATTACAAACCCGCTTGTATTAAACATCCATGGCTTTTCCGGAATGGCCATCAATAAAGACTACCCGGGAACAGCTTTTAAACTCATGGACAAAATGTGGCAGGTCGTTAAATTAAAAAAACTCTCGAATAAAGGAATGAATATTTGGGTATATGGACCGGGTGACCTGGTGTTTGCCGGTGTTGAACTTACTGGTACCGCAGATAATACCGGCCTGGAACAAAAGAATATTACCCTCACGAAATACGCTTACCACAAGCATGTGGGGCCATATCATCTCATAAAACAGGCGGGGATTAATATGACAATGGAACTAAAACGCGAGGGCATTGAAATCATTTCGCCGTATATTGAAATCTATGGCCATTGGACAAATGACGAAGCCAAACTCGAAACAGAACTTTTGATGGCGATAAAATAAACCTGGTTTAGACCTGTGAGGTCTTGAGACCTCAGAGGTCTAAACATCCATAGCGGGGTATAAAACCCGGCTATGTAAAAGAGATAACTATTTACTTTCCTTCAATAAATCTGTTGGCAATACAGGACTACTAAGGAGCTTCCCAAATTCACTCCACGTTTTTTCCGGGTTACCGGCGCCACCGCCTTTCTTTTCTATATAATTTTTAATCAATTCCATACCGTAGTTATAATTGATGATGTAGCTGCGATTTGCGTCTACAAACCGTACCCGCTTTTTTGCATACTCTTCATTGTACAGGCAATAATCCTTAAACCAATGCATAACAGTTGCCGAATCCATCGTCTTATTGATAATACCCCTGCCCACTTCGTTGCCGGCAAAATTCAACTGGCCCCTGATGGCAAGCGCCTGGAAATAAGTACTGATGCCCGTTGTATCCAACCCAGCCAGGGGTAACAATACTTCCTTGCAAAACGTCACCTTATCATTGCCGGGAAAAACCACATCGATACCATAGTTGGCTGATCCTTCCGCAATAAGCGACTGTGGACTAAACAACGGGTACATTGAAATTTCTACCCAGCCTTTGTCGCGGTACAGGTTCTTTTCCAATAGCATATTATAAACATGGTGTCCCGGGTAGCTTTCATGACTACCAACGTCTATGGCCCGGTCGATAAAAATCTGCACGTCGGTATTAATCTGTATCACGCTTTGATAATTTCCTTTATACCAGTTATAACCACTCCATGATTTACCTGTTACAAACTCTAGCTTGAAATCTTCTCCGGATGGAATGGCATAATGTTGTGTCGTTCTTTTTCGACATTCTGCTATAGCCGCTTTGAACACGGTATCCAATTTATTTTTCGGAATAATAAACCGGTTGGCCAACAATTGAAACCTTTGCGGCACGGTGCCTTTTCCGGGCAACACTGAATCCAGTTGAGCTATCAATGCCTGGTAATGCGATTCGGGATATACAGGCGCTGCAACGCCATACAGGTCCAGTGATTCATCATCAAAACTTCCATATTCGCCGGAGAAAATTTTTATCCTCCGGGCAAATGCCGTGAGTGCCGCCTTCATCCATTTGGCTCTTAACAGTATTGTATCATTCGTGGTTTGCACCGTCAGTTGCGTAAGCACGTCCTGCAATTGTTGCACCTTAGACAGGAAGGTATCTTTTGGAAACACATCGCTGCGCGGACCGGTGGCCTTCAATGAGTCCGGCCCATAATAAGCATCTACAAACGATGAGTCATACCTGCTGATATCCAGCGCCAGTTGTACATATTGCCCGGCCAGTTTATCGATTTCGTGGGCTTCGGTTTTTGAGGGCTGTTGATTGCATGCTGCCATCAGCACTGCCGCCATCAGTAAGAATATTACTTGTTTCATCCCTTTGACTTTTAACCCGGAAGATAAACCCAATTGATGAAAAAAGTGCGAGGTCTTTGAAACCTCACGTGTTGCAAACGCCATACGCTCATAAAAACCGCATCCTGTCGTGCAATTGATCACAAATACCAGCGGTTGTCCGACATTTGTTGAATAATCATTTACGCAAATTGTTATGGCTAATAATAAGCAGCTGAAATCGGCCTATAAATTACAGAAGTTCAAAATTGGTGTTTTCCAGATACGAAACACTGTAAACAACAAAATCTATATAGACAGCAGCGTAAACCTCGACGCTATCTGGAACAGGAACCGGATGGAATTAAAAGCGGGCAACCACCGCAATGAGATCATGCAAAAGGAATGGAATGAGATGGGGGAGGAGAATTTCCGGTTCGAAATTCTTTCAGAAGTTGAGCAGAAGGACGATACCAATATTAATTACGCCAATGAAGCTAAGCAACTGGCAGAAATGTATATCGACGAGCTAAAGCCTTTCGACGAAAAAGGATACAACCGCCGCAGAAAATAAGTGGCTAGTGGTAAATAACTCGCCGCTAGCCACTCTCTACTTGCCATATTATTCTGTTCTTAAACTCTTCACGGGATTAGCGAGCGCGGCTTTTATTGCCTGCACGCTCACGGTAAGTACAGCAATGAAGACTGCTACAAGTGCTGCCAAAGCAAACAACCACCATTGTATGTGTGTTCGATAGGCAAAACCTTCCAGCCACTTTTGCATAATGAAATAACCCAATGGCACCGCCACTATTGTACCGAGCAATACGGGCTTGAGAAGGTCTTTTGACAACAGCAGTACAATATTCTGTACAGAAGACCCAAGCACCTTTCTTACACCAATTTCTTTTGTGCGCTTTACAGCTGTGTACGACGTAAGACCAAATAAGCCTAAACAAGCGATACAAATGGCAATGATAGAAAAAGCGCTTAGGAGGGTTTGCTGTTTCACTTCAGATTTATACAACCTGTCGAAATGCGTATCGAGGAAATCATATTCAAATGGAAAATCAGGAGCAATGCGTTTGTAGATTTTTTGAACGCGTTCGATAGCTGGTTGCAATTGTGCGCTACTCAGTTTTATAAGCGCCAGCCGCCGGTCGTTCCGTTTAGTAGATATGACCAATGGCCCTATTACTTTTTTCATAGATGCAAAATGATAATCTTCTACCACGCCTACAATTGTTCTACGTGCGGTATCTGCATTGATATTTTTTACCCATTTTCCAACCGCCTGTTCGGGCGTATAACCCAGCAAGGTGGCGGCTGCGCGATTTATCAATACAGAATAGGTAGAATCGGTAGGGAAAGATGGTGAAAAATCCCGGCCGGCCAGAATTTTCAATCCCAACGTTTTAGCAAACTCAAAATCTGCAAACTCCGTGTTTAGCATTATTTTGTCACCGGGCTTTGCTTCTACTTCAAATCCATACATATCATGGAAGCCGCCAGGTTCACCAGACATTGTTGCAACGGCTGCTACTGCCGCATCGGCCTCCAATTCCTTCTTAAACTGTACTCTCTGCCCAGCTATCGACCGATTGTCGAGCCGCACGATCATAGTTTGCTCTTTATTAAAACCGAGATCAGCGGTTCTCACATAGTGCATTTGTTTCATTACAATGGCCACGCTCACGATCAGCAATACCGATATACCAAATTGAACTACTACCAATGTTTTGCGGAAAATGGCGCCACCCGTACCTACTTTCAATTTTCCTTTCAATGATTCTATGGGTGAGAATGAGGCCAGCAACAATGCGGGATAGCTGCCTGCCAGCAGGCCTACCACCAATATAACGCCTGCTATAAAAGTATAGAACCATGGATTGCCCCAGTAAGACGGCAGCCTGTAGCCAAGGAAATTACTATAAGAAGGCATTACCACCTGCAATAACAATACAGCCAGTATCGCCGCGACGGTTGCAAACAGAAGCGATTCGAACATAAACTGCCAGGCCAGTTGCTTTTTCATGGCGCCCATAACTTTTCTCAATCCCACTTCTTTCGATCTGTCTGTGGCGCGCGCCGTGGCAAGGTTCATAAAGTTGATGCACGCTATAATAAGTATCAGGACAGCGATACTCATAAATATATACACCATTTTTTTGCTGCCATGCTTTACAGGATCAAAATTCGATTCACCTTCGAAGTAAATTTTCTCGAGTGGGTTAATAGTAAGATCCATCATAAAGCCATTTTCACGATAGAAGGCGCCCATGTACTTTTCCATGAATGCCGGAAAACGTTTCTTCAACTGTTCGGGGTTTACAGCAGGATTTAGTTGAGCATATACGAATAGCCCGTTATTGGGCCATTGATTGAACCATTGCGTAGTACGCCAGTTACTGAGCGATACCACCATATCGAATTCGAGATGGGAATTAACAGGAACATCGGCTGCTATACCGGTCACCGTAAACTGGCGGTCTTTGTTCATATCAATTACTTTTCCAATAGGGTCTTCGTTACCAAAATATTTTTTGGCGGCGCTGGCCGTCAGTACAATGCCTGAAGGGTCTTTCAATACAGTGGCAGGATCGCCTTTAATAAGCGGAAAGCTGAAGAAAGAAAAGAAATTGCTGTCGGCAAGGATCACCTTTTTCTCATTAAACGAAACATTCTTATACGACATCAGATCCTGGTCCAGCAGCACTCGTAATGTATGCTGAATAGCGTCGGGATAGTCGTTGCGCAAAGCTGTGGCGTAGGGTGCAGACAGGTACGGTATTTCGTCGCCACTCTGATGGCTCACGCGCATCACGCGATAAATATTCTTCCCATTCTTATGAAATTTGTCATAACTAAACTCATTCATGATAAAAAGGAATATCATCAGGCAACAGGTAATACCAACCGTAAGGCCAAGGAGATTGATAAGCGAAAACATTTTTTGTTTCCGGAAGTTTTTTATTGCCAGCAGCAAATAGTTCTTCAACATGATAACTTGTTTAGATGTTTAATGCAGGAAGCCTAACCGGTTCAAAGCCAGTGCCGTTTTGATACGTTCTTATTTATCAAAAGATTAGACGCCTTTTAGAGACGCGTGGTGTCCGGTTTTGTTACAACAGCCGTCCGCTTTAATGGCAAGTGGCAAGTAGCGAGTAGCTAGTGGTCCGAAACCACCGGCTGCTTGCTACTTGCCACTTGTTACTCGCTACTTACTACTTGCTATATAGAGTTTTTGGCAATTACTGTCCAGTCGTCTTCGCTGTGACCTTTTCCGATGAATTGATCCATCCATGCGGCAACGGCTGGCAGTAAGTGAAGCTCAGTGTTACCCTGTTTGGCTGCGTCGAGAAATAATTGTGTATCCTTCCTGGCCATGTGAAGTTTCCAGGATGGCGTATCGTATTGGGCAGATGTTAATCGCTTGAGGCGGGCTGGTAACATAGCGCCGGGATTCCAGTTGTCGAACAGGCTGGCTACGTCGCTCACAGGTATGCCCGATGCTTTTGCCAGTGCCAGTGTATCGGCGATGCCGGCGGTAAAAGTTACGAGGAATGCGTTGCCGATAAGTTTCATACTGGCAGCCTTGCCTACTTCGGCGCCGAAGTTGAGCAGTTTGCCAGTCATACGCGACAGTTGTGGTTCCACTTGTTTGATAATAGTCTGGTCGCCAGATACCAGCATAAAACCCGTTCCTTCCAGTGCATTGGGCGGACCCATAAATACCGGTGCATGCAGGTAAGTATGGCCTTGGTCTTTCCAGTATTTGGTTCGTTTTATAACACCCGCAGCAGAGACCGTGGTGTGATCAATGATGATGGTGCCGCCTTCCAATGCAGGCCGCGCGGTTTCCAATACTTGATCCACTGCCGCGTCGTCTTTTAACGTAAGGTGAACAATATTGGCGCCTTTTACAGCTTCCTTCACATCAGCAAATGCTTTTGCACCATATTGCTCCAACTCTTTTGCTTTATCCGCCGTACGGTTCCATACCTGTACTTTATCGCCTTTGCCAATCATAGCTCGCACAAAGTTGGCGCCGAGTAGACCCATGCCTAAGAATGCTTTCATGCTGCAAAGGTATAAGGTATAAGGCAGAAGGTGAAAGCAAAAGCCCACAACTTTAGCTAAGCGGCTTTTTTGGGGTATATCTTAATAGTTCGTCTATCTACCTTTCGCCTTACGCCTTACACCCTGCGCCTTTCCTTGCTGGCATAGTTTTTTAACCTGGTAAGTTTATTTAACTATCAAAAAACTATATTATGGACAAAATGGAAATAAAAGGACAATGGAATGAATGGAAAGGGAAACTCAAACAAAAATATGCACAACTCACAGACGATGACCTTACCTATGAAGAAGGCAAAGACGACGAGTGGTGGGGGAGAGTGCAAAAGAAGACTGGTGAAAAGAAAGATGATTTGGTGAAGTGGCTGAAAGGACTTGGTTAGCCAGCCTTCGCAGACCTGTGAGGCCTTTGAGACCTCACAGGTCTTTTTATTCCATCGCCCTGAGTGATAAAACAGCCCTGATACCGGATGCGTTTAGCCGCGTTTGAATGTGTAGCAATCTTTTCTCTGAACCGCTGTCCAGCAACAACTCCTTGTTTGCTACATACTCTGCAATGCGGGCCGTATCGAACCCAAGTATCTTCTTTAATGTCGATAATTTCTTTGGATCAGAATAAATATGTTCGGCCAACATCAGCTCCCAGATATTGTTTTCTTCTTCATATTGTTCTATCATGCCCGCCATGCTGAGGCCGGTGCGGTAAGTGGAGACCTCGCCATCTGTCTTAGAAATAAATAAAGGCGCATTTCCCGCAAGCGCATTTAGTATATCGCCTGTTTCGATAAACAAACTGGAAGTATAGCAGAATATCCATGCATACGGCCTTTCAATAGTATCGTCATCGGCAATGACCAGTTTCTCTGTACTTCGCATCGACTTCACCTTATCCTCCGCAATCTTTCTTGCCTGTTGAAATGTAAGCATATGACGGTGGTTAACTGGTAATTCGAATATTGTTAAACACAAACTGCGCTCTTTGCTCTACCGAACATTTTGGAAGCAATAAGAGCTCATAGCCATTGTCTTCATACCAACTGTATAAACGCTCATAAGTATCCACTGCTTCTTCAAACGACTGGTCGCGCTCATCATCATTGCGGTATATTTCTTTCCATGGCGGCGCAATAAATACCCGTGTGTTGTACCTGTTGATCTTTAACGTCTTTCTTATTTCTTCGAAATAAGCATTGTTGTTTTCCGCAATCAATAAAGCGCTGTCGAGAAAAGAGCGATCGAAAAATATAGTTGCCGTTTGAGCGGCACGCGACATGAAATTATTGAGGTCGAGATCAAACATCTGCCTGGCAAACTGCAACGGTGCTGGTCTTGGCGGCAAGCTGGCCAGCAACCGCTCTTTTATTATTTTCCTGCCTGTTTCGGCCACGCAAGGAAAACCCTCACTGTTTAAATATTGCAGCAAACTACTCTTACCCCCTCCCGGCCCACCGGTAATAACAAAGAAATTATTTTTTATCATAAGCCCACAGATCGCTACGCGCCTTTTTTATTAATAACATTCCATCTCACTCACCGCTACCTGGCCATTTTGATGAACAAAATGTACCCGGATAGCAGCATTTATTTTATCAAACAACAATGTGTTAACGGTATTCCCGACAGCTTGTTCTGGTTTTTGTTCTTTTATTTTTAACGGCAACCACTTTCCAGCACTTTGATATTCGACAGAAATTGCGGCGGGTGGAAAGTAATTTTTGCCATCTGCAAATAAATACAATTTTATAGCCGACAGATCAACAGCTTTTCCAAAATCAAGTGCGTACCAGTCTGTAGTAGCGGTAGAGCCAAGCGTTGACCACCTGTTATTTATTTCCGGAAAATACTAAATGCGTCCATCAATTGCCTGGAAAAGAGAAGTATCAGAGGTGTTGACAAAGCCGAAGGTACGGGATAATTTTTCCGTAAAATATTTAAAGCAGCATTTTCCGGCTGTTTTGCTGGCGTACTTAAAATTACTTTTGCCACAATCGCTTTGTATTTTCCATTGGCCTGCCATACATTGACTTTTTTGCCATCTACCAACACAGTCAAGCCCTTGCCCATTTTATGCATCTCGCCATTCCTGTCGAATATTACCGACAACTTATGACCATGGTACATCGCATCATCGAGATAAAAATATTCAATCGTGCTGTCGGCCAGGGGATGAAGCGTCAACGTATCGCCTTCCGACGGACGTATGCCGCAAAGACCGGTAATGACAAGATTATTGAAAGAGGAATGATTGTAATGATTGCTCCAGTAATAGTAAACTATCGGTCCGCCCAGGTTGGGATCATAATTCTCCACCAGGTTAACACTGCTATCCGGCAAATAATGCTGGCGGGTATACATCCGCAATAATTTTACGTAATCGGCGGGTGTTACCTGGTGCTGCTGATACTCATTCAAAAAAAGGGATATTATCGAGATACCATTGTGCATCTTCTTTGAAATATTGGCCAGTTGGTTGTGGTCGGGATGCGGGTAACCGATTTTGTTATTGCAGGAGAGAAATAAAGTGGATGATACAAACAGAAAGATCGTTAATACAGTTTTACCTGGTTTTATCGTCATAACACATTTCCTCATAAACTACGTAATAGCCTGTCAGGCTCAGCCTGGCATCTTTAGATTGGCTTGTAGAATATTCAAAGCTATCTTCTTTTGTTTAAGAAAAAGGTTAAAACATCGTAGCTATCGGAATTCTATAGTCTATTTCAATTTCTGCTCCAGCAGTTTCATAAAATATCCGCCTACCACACTTCTTGCCTGGAAACCCACCTGCCGGCCGTTGGTGGTTTCGTGCCAGTCGCACAGCGGCACACGTGTTGGCGTAGCCGTAGCAAATTTATACACCGGGTTTACCAATGCGTTAAAGTCGTTGCTGTTGTTGGTTAATGTGGCCGTCCATAAAATCCAGTCGCTTTTAGTATAGGTCTTTCTGCTGTCGAGCGGAAGTCCAAATGCATTTTGCCTGGTGAGATAATATTTTATCTCATCCGAATAAACTTCTTCGGGAAAGAGGTCAAGTTTTAATACTTTATCCCATACCAGGTTGTATTTCTGGCTCCAGGTATTGCTTTTGTCGAACGTCAACGCATAATGATCGCCTTCCCGCGCCATTTGCATCCAGCGGCGGGCCATATTCTTCGCTGTATCATTATATGCTTTCGCAATATCTTTTTCACCCAGCATACCAGCCAGCATGCTATAACAGCCAATTCCTACAATGGCTTTTACAGAAAGATTGGTATTACGCGCGAGGTGGCCGGCGAAATCATCGGTACACAACTGGTTGGCGGGATCAAAACCCTCTTTCACCAAAAAGTTGACCCACGATGTAAGCGTTGCCCAATGTTTGCGGGCGTAGTCTGCATTGTGTTCGGCTTTGGCAATAGCTGCCGTAAGAATGATCATGTTGCCTGATTCTTCTACCGGCATGTCTTCTCCATATGTTTGCCCATTGGCCAGCGGGTAAGTGCCCAGGTCGTGCGCGGCAAACGGCTTGCTCCATTTACCACTTTCACTGTAATAAAAAATACCGTTCAGCATACCCTTCATCAATTCCGGGTTGTAAGCCAGGTATAGCGGCGATGATGGATAAGTAACATCGACCGTATTGATAGAGCCGTTGCTAAAATTTTCTTTCGACAACCACAACAGATCACCCTGCGGGCTCTTTACCAATTTGTGCGCCGCGATACTTTGCCGGTAAGCAAGCACGCACAGATCGGCGTAGGTTTTACCACCGGCTTTTTCCGCATCGCGGTATATTTTTTCATTGAAGGCCTCGCACTGCTGCATTACTCTTTTATAGTCTTGTGCCGCGCGATCCAATTCTTTTTCTATCGTGCTCCCGTCTTCCAGTTTCCACCACGGTTTGAGATTGGTATTAAAATATTGAATAGAATACAAATCATCATAAGCCAGCAGGAAAAATTCTTCTTTAGGTGTAGCACCTACCTTCCCCATTGGAATATCAGTGCTTAACATAAGTTTCTTGCCTTTGGCTATACCATTACGGGGTTCATTACCGGGTGAAAATCCGGACAATACCGTTTGCATAGGCGCCCATACCCATTGCTTAACGTATGCTGCCCGGTGTGCAGCCACATACAAATAACCCCAATCGATCCTGAGATCATCGCCTTTCTTCTCCAATACAGGTTGTGCTATTGTTCCGGCCTTTAATACTTTCAATTGAAGTGTATTAAAATTTTCTGTCGTTACTTCTTCCATCGACGTATTGGTAGCTATATCGGATGAAACCGTTAATGCAGCACTTACTTCATGTGTTTTGCCGTCGTTGGCTTTTACTGCGTAAGTGATATACGAAACCGGCCGGGCCAGCAGATTGAGATCGGTAATGATAAGCGGTGAAGTAAATGTAATGGTTGCATCAACCGGTCCGCAGGCAAGTTCATAAATGGTTTGCGTGGCTTTTATCGTTACGCTTTTTTGCCGCGCCACAGGCTGGATGGTGTTGGTATAAGCAACAAGTTCTGTTGCCAGGCCGGCATCAAGAAATGCGCCACCACCGGTGTTCAATACGTGTATGGCCAATACATTCTGACCTTTTTTTAATTTGGCTGCAATAGGAAAATACTGGTATTTGCGCAGTACCCCTTTGCTGCTATAGATTCGCTCACCATTGAGATATACTTCTGCGTCGTCGTCATATTTTATACAAAGGTTTTGATCAGGGACCTGTTTGTCTAGCGTGAAAGTACGGCGCATCCATATATCTTTTGTATTCCATAATGTGCCAGGACCGTTTCTACGGCTGGTAAATGGAGCTTCGCCGGTTTTCCATTCGGCATCGTCGAATGTCTCTTTTTCCCATCCGGCTGCCGGCTGGGTGGTGGTATAGCGTGCTGCATACTTTTGTTCTTCGCTGGTAGGCAAAATGGTAAGATATCTTTTAGGATTATCTCCTATTACGCGGTAGCTCGTACCATCAACGGTTATAAAACCAACCAAAGGATGATCTGTACCGGTCCAATGCTTTGTAGGCGATGCAGTCAGCGTATCGTTCATAGACCATATGCTGAAATAAGGATCGTGTGTGATGAGAGGGTAAGCAGGTGCTTTTTGTTGTGACAGGGCAAATTTTCCTGCAAGCAATAAGAGGATCAGTAGTGTTTTTCTCATATGATAATGTAGGTTAGTGATGATTGGTTATTGCAGCACAGCCATGTCATACTTTTAATTGTTGCAGCAGTTAGCTTGATGCTAAAGTATGGTATATCACTTCAAGGCCCAAAGGAAAACCCTCCTAAAAAAATGGTGAAAAGTCCGGTCTTACTTGTCAGGCCACTTAAGTGGCCTGACAGAAAAATCCCGAAAACCCTCATGGAAAGATGAGGAATACACCAAGTTATTTTGCGCCGGTTGTCTTTTTAATAAAATCCACTTCGTATTGGCTAAACGGCGTGTGGTCTTTCCGATAAATATCATGAAACCACAATTCCGGCTCGCGGCCACCGGGCATAGGAGTATCCCACGCATAGATGGTATTGGTCTTGCCGCTCACGAAGCCCCAATTGATGGCGCCGATATTTTCCTTTTTCAGCAAAGGCATCACCAGTTGAAACAGGCTGCCATTTCTTCGCGCCATATATTCGGTGCATATCATCGGCCGATCGTATTTCCGCAACGTGTCTATGGCATTTTGATGGTTGTCGATATAACCGTAATTGTGATAGGTAATGATATCAGAATTTTCCAACTGGAATTTATTTAGGTTTTTAAACCGCCCGTTGTTATTCCACACGCCCGCGCTCACCGGCTGCGATGGATTTACTTCCCGCGCCCAGGCAAATACATTTTGCAGTAGCGGCATGCTTTTGTCGTGCTGGCCACTATTGCCCGGTTCGTTGTAAAGGTCCCATAGCAAGATGCGCTTATCATTTTTAAAAGTGCCGATAAGATCTTTTACATATGCTTTGAGGGTTTGCATCGTATCGGGATAGCGGTACAGCATAGTGCCCGGGTCTCTTACCCAGCCGGAGTTATGAACGCCCGTCTTTGGCGCAGGCTGCGGTCCCACCCAGGCGGTATCATTCCAGCAATCATCAAATATCACAAACAGCGTTTTGATGCCATGCCTCGTAGATATAGAAAGATATGTATCGAGCCTTTTCTTAAATCCTTCTTTGTCTGCGGTCCACAACAGGTGGTGCAGGTATACCCGCATTACATTAAATCCAAGGTCCTGCGCCCAGCCGAGTTCGCGGTTGATGGTGGCTGTGTCGAATGTAGCCTCCTGGAACATTTCCAGTTGGTTGATGGCGGTGCTCGGTTGAAAATTGCATCCACGCAGCCAGCCTTGCGCCGCGTACCATTCTTTGGCTTTAGACGCCGGCCACCGGCCGCTTTGTGCAAATGAGATGGTCGTTATTAAAATACCACAGATCAAAACCCAGGTTATTTTCCTGCCGATCATATTTAGTTTTTTTATTGAGGAAACTGTGTAAAGTGTCTAACTTGTATTATAAATGTAAGATTTTGATACCGCAAGGCAATAATTTTCAAGACCAAATAAAAACTGCCGTTGATCAATACCCTGATGACTTTTTTGGCATTAAACAGCAGGCAAACAAATACCTGCCGAACAATTCGAATATCGACGAAAGTGGGACATTGAATATATTTCACCGGCCATGGGTTGCGCCGTACAATTGGGGAGTTAAACTATATCAAGGTGCCCCGGCACAATGGATCAATACATTCGAAGAAAAGACAAGCCGGCCTATTCCCAATGCTTACAAGCAATTTCTTGTTGCCATCAACGGGTGCTTCATTTACGACTTCAGTCTCTTTGGCCTGCCACCATCTGCGTATGTGAGCGGTACATTAAACAGGTCTCTACTGCAATGCCTTGATCTTGGTTTGGCAAACACTGGCTGGATAAAGGAATACGAAATAAATAAGAACTGGTTTCATTTTGGCAGCCGGGCATATAACGACGAAGAGAACATCGGATATTTTTTTGATGGAAACATCATAAAAGCTGTACTCGATAACGGTAAAATAAAAGACGAGTGGACCAACTTTCCCGATTTTCTACGCGATGAGATAGCCAAAGCAGAAAAAATGATGAAGGAGGGAATTCCAAAGAACACCAAGGTAATTATCAACCAATAATTATCACATTCTTTCAGTAACCCCGATTATAGCGTTATCTCATAGCCGCGAGGTTTTCCTCCTCATTTCATGAGGTTTTCCGGGATTTTTCTGTCAGGCCACTTAAGTGGCCTGACAGAAAAAATCCGTGTTTTCACCCATAGTTTATGAGGGTTTAATCATCGCGTTGTATTTCTCCAACACCATCCTGATATTTTCCTCACCTGCGCGCCATCCATCTTCATTTCCTCGGCGCGAAAAAAATATTACCGAAATCGCAAGACAGAAAAAACAAAGCAAGCCACACCTAAACCTCTTTTGTCTCCTTTACTCCTTGTCCTCTTAGATTAACTATTCCGTAACACAGTCTTCATCATTCCTTTATACCGCCCCAATACCTTAGCCCATTACCCACTTATCAAATCCCGATATGAAAAAACAACATCTTCTTACCTCGTTATGGATAGTATTGGTTGTTGCCAGTTCTTTTACGTTTGCACCTACTCCTTCGCTTAAACTCATAGGCCATCGTGGCGGCGTGGTAGACAGCACTTATGCCGAAAACAGCATGGCATCACTCAGAGAAGCCTATCGTCGAAAATATTATATGGTAGAAATTGACGTCCGGCTGACGAAAGACGGTCAACTGATCACGCAACATGATCCCGATTTCAGTAAATACTTTGGTATTAGAGAAAAAACGCAGGACCTGAACTGGCAACAAATAAAGGCGATGCACAACAACAAGGATGGCGATGTGCCGATGTTGCTGGAGGAAGTGTTTCGCTATTGTAAAGGCAAGCTGCAGATCATGCTGGACAATAAAATCCTGGGCAACGATACTGCATTGTTTAAGAAAATAGAAGACTTACTGCGCCACTATGATCTGCTCGACAAGGCCATGATCATCGGAACAGAAGAAATTCGCAGGTATTTTATCAATAAAACAAATACATGCTTTAGCCGCGCGGCTATTGAAACTTTGCTAAACGACAAAAAGGTAGACAAGAACAAGCTGTTATTGTTTGAACACGGCAATGTACTTACCAAAGCCGACATTGACTGGGCAAACCAAAACGGCATACCCGTGGTGCCATCTATCAACAAGTTTCACTACACAGATATTCCCTACATGCAGGGTGCGGAGCGGGATATTAAAAATCTTCAGCAATGGGGCGTGCAGTTTTATCAAATTGATTCGGAGTTTGATAAATGGTTAAATTGAATAGTCCTTTGTTGCCAGGCCGGGCTTGTCCTGTATCAAACTGCTCACATAATTTTCTGATTCCTATACTCGTCAATATGCATAAAACAACATTATCATTTCTTATTCTAAACATCTGTCTTATCAACACACTGACCGCGCAAGTGGGGCAAAAGGGAGAAACATTACCACCCTGGCAAAAGGGTTATCTCGATTTACATCATATCAATACCGGCAGAGGCAATGCAGCTTATTTTATTTTTCCCGACGGAACTACGATGTTGTTCGACGCCGGCGAAGAAGATCCGTTGGAACCACGGACGTTATCGGCAAGAAATTCTACTATACATCCTAACAACAGTAGAAAACCTTACGAATGGATTGGCAATTATATACAACAGGCCGCTCCCAAAGGCAGAAAAGCAATACTTAACTATGCCGTGATATCTCATTTTCACGACGACCATATGGGCTCTTATTATGAGGGCATACCCACGGCACCGGGTGGTGACTATTCTCTCACTGGTATAACCGGCGTGGATCAACTAACTCCTGTACAACTATTGCTCGACCGCGGTTATCCTGAATATAACTATCCATACGATACAAAAAGCACGGCATTCCAGGAAAGATTAGCCAAAAACCCCGGCACCAACAAATACTGGCTCACCATTCAGAATTATTTCAAATTTATAGAGGCGCGTAAAAACCAAGGTATGCAGGTAGAGCGACTGGCAGCAGGAAGCCGCCGGCAGGTGACATTGCAATACCAACCAACCGCTTTTCCTGATTTTTATGTACAGAATATAAAAAGCAATGGAAAACTATGGACCGGCCGCGACAGCAGTACCCGGGAATTGTTTCCGCCATTGGATGGAAAACAACCCGTGCCCAGCGAAAATGCACTAAGCAATGTTTTGACTATTAACTACGGCCCATTTAAATATTATACCGGTGGCGACATTCCCGGTATGCTGCAATATGGCGACCCTTCGTGGATGGATGTGGAAACGCCCGTGGCCGCCGTTGTAGGAAAGGTGGATGTAGCAACACTCGATCATCATGGCAATCGCGATGCGATAAATGAAAACATGGTTAAAACGCTTCAGCCGCGCGTATGGGTAGAGCAGGTATGGTCATCGGACCACCCGGGACATGAAGTTTTGATTCGTTTAACGACGCCGCATTTATATTCAGCTCCGCGCGATTTGTTTGCTACCAATATGCTACAAGCCAATAAGGATGTGATTGGCACATTGATAGACAAATCGTACAAGAGTATGCAGGGGCATATACTGGTAAGAGTATTGCCAGGCGGTAAATCTTACTATGTCATTATATTGGACGATACAATACCCGAATTGAAAATAAAAGAAGTGTTTGGCCCTTACAAAGTTGCGGAATAATGGATAATATAAATTTGGTGAGATTTCTATTTTTCTCCTTTGCTCTGTGCAAAAATATCAATTTGTGGACTGCCGATGATAAAGTTGAAGATCAATGATGCTTTGCCAGATATTCCGCGAGCTCACTCACACGATCAGTATTGATAAAATCTACTTTCAGCATCATTAATACCTTCCATGCGTCCGCATTATCCGGCGCTGCCCAAAACCGGATGGTCTTTTTCTGATCATGTGCAGCCGCAATGACCTGTTGTAATTTCTTTTCATCTTCCTGTGGTATGACGCCAGTGCCGTTCCATTTAGTGTATTGCGTAAGCGGTGCGCTAATCATGACAACCTTCGAAAGTGCTTCAGCAGAATACGTAGTATTTACAAGTCCATCAAACCATACAAAAGATGGGTAGGATGCAAATTGTGAAGGAGCCGGGCGATTGCCGGAGATAACAAATCTTATTGATGGATTATCTGCCAGCCCGGGATATTTCCTAATCATCTTTATCAATTGCCTCAATGCCGGCTCTGCACTGCTCTTGATATCTACCATTAGCTGCAACCTTCGTGAATGATCTGTATAAATATACCCCTTGTTCTTTTTTATACAATCTGCTAATGGTTTCAGGTAAAGAGAATCAATACTAATCTTTTTTACCTCCAGATCGCGTGCCGAATGCGCCACCCATAAATCGTTACTATCGGCCGACAGAAAAACATCCGCTTCTATACTTCCATACTGGTGGTTATAAGCTTCCCAGAAAGGAACAGGTTGTTCATAGTTATTATGCGAATGCGCATTGGCCGTGCTATAGTCAACCGGCTGTGCTCGCAAGGAGGCAGTGCAAAAAGCAATGAACAGAATAGGAAGTATGCGTTTCATAATAGATTTAAGATACAGGTTTATGACGAAATCAGCGTTTCTATAGTAATAAAAACACCATAAGTATTGGGTGAAAAGTCCGGTCATACTTGTCAGGCCACTTAAGTGGCCTGACAGAAAAAACCCGAAAAACCTCACAATTCAATGAGTAAATAACGGTGATAACGGCAAGAACATATTAGTTCATGTAATCGTCTAAAGCAAAGAACCTGCCCGAAAGCAGGTTCTTTTTAATAACATGGCTATCAAAAACTATATCTCAATCCAAACTGGATAGAGTAAGGACTAGTGTTTTTTAGCTCAGTACCCGCATTCGTATTCACCGTGTACTTCCAGCTTTTAGAAGCAGCATCGAAACCGGTAACGGTGAGCAGATTGGTGTTGATAATAGAACGGAAGCCGCCCCATTTATAATTGAGCAGGTTCAGTACATTGAAAATATCTGCGCGCAATGCCAGCTTGTGTTTTTTGTAAATGGTAATGTCTTTGGAAACACTCATGTTCCAGGTAAAGCGCCATGGCATGAGGCCGCCGTTGTTGGGCGCAAATTTGCCCATATTGTCTGTAAGGTATTTCCTGAATGCGGGGCTTGTCTTCTCCAGCAACGTAGTCATACCGGTAGCAATATTGGCCGGTGTGTTTTTGTCTTTGGGGTCGTAGATGAATGCAAGGTCGTTTACATTGCCATCGCCATTGGCGTCTATGTTGACCAATGCCGAGAAGCGGTTCGCCTGGTAATAGATCATAGACGAACTGATAGTAAAGCCATAGATAGTTGGACTAAGTACCGCCAGTACTACTTTATGTTTCTGATCTTCGTTGCTATACCAGTTTTTGCCGTAGGCGTTGTAATCCCAGTAAGAAGCACCCACGTTCATGTTTGCATTTCGAGGATCGCCAGAGTCGTAGTTAGGTGTACCGGTGGCTTTGCCCAATGTGTACGATGCCATTATCATACCGCCTTTGTTGAATGACGCCGTTGCTTCTACTGATACGGCCCTGAAGCTGGAAGCCCATGGTGTATTGGTAAACATTCTAATCTGGTTGAAATCGGTAGTGGCGCGCGACTGGTTGTAGTCGGTTTGTGTAGCATTGGCGCCCAGTGAAGATGCCGGCACGTATACACCTCTGCCTTCATTGGTGTAGAATTCTGGCGTACGCTTCACGTTCTGGTCCATCAGATAGAAATTATTCTTGGTACGGTTGTAATATGCATTAACACCCATTCTAAGCCAGCTATTGATATAACGATAGTAGCTGATGTTGGCTCTGAATGTAGAAGGTGTTTTAAGATTTTTATCCATCAGCGTGATGGTGGCCACTGGTTTTACCGGCAAAGAATTGTAATAATCTACGCCCGGTACCAATCCAAAATCGGTTTGATAGCCTACCCAGTTAGCAGCCGGTATAGTTCCATTGGGAGTTCTGGCATCTACTTGTCTGAAGTCTATGCCATTGTCGATATGTGAAAAGGTAACGGCCTGCGTGGTGAATTGCGAAGCAAAAAGACCGGCACCGGCTTTGACAATATTCTTTCCTTCGCCATTGATATCCCAGGTGGCATTGACACGCGGCTGGAATTTGCCGTAATCGAATGGAATAACATGGTTATTCAGGCCTGTTTTCTGCTCCAGCAATGAATTGTAGGTGGGTGGGTTAGCAATGATGGTACCATCCCAACGAAGTCCTGCGCTCAATGTGACATCGGGATGTAGCTCTGTCTCTACTTGTGCATAGGCGCCCAGTTCGATGATATTACAATTGCAATCGCCTACCGGGTTAAGGGCAATTTTGCGGTTAAACCTCCACGGGTTGTTATTAGCGAAGTCGTTTAAAGAGGAGTAGTAAAACTGTCCCTGCTGGTCGTGTGTAAGACGGTCTTTGATATGCGTAAAAATATTGTCTGTGCCAAGTACGATTGAAAAGCGGTTAGTTTTAATGCGAACGTTATCAATCAACTGCACGGCTGTAGACGCAATGGTTTCGGGCACCCAGTTTTGGTTACCAAACGATACTGTTTTCTTTGCAGTACTGCCATCGGCGAAAGTAGAAGTAACATCTACAAAACCTTCGGGCAACCTGTTGTAAAGAAATCCAAGCTTACGATAGTTTTCTATGAAGCTAACTTTCAAATCATTCGATACACGGCTATTGATGTCGGTACGTAAAGCGAGATAAATAGAATGATCTCCCTGGTCTCCGATATATTGCGTAGACAATAGCCCGTTTCCTTTTAGCTTATTGGGATCTTTAAAACTTTGAAAATTGTAACGGAAGGTCAGCAGGTTTTTAGGATTGATATTCCAGTCGAATCGCATCATGAAATTTTTCGTCACCTGCTTAATATCGATAGCGCCATATTGTTTTACCGGCGCAAATCCAAGTTTGGTCTGCATGATGTTGACAACTGCATCGAGATTGGCCTGCGTGATGCCAAGGTTTTTTTCTGCCTGGTCCTTGGTAGGTCCTGAAAAATCGAAATCATATGCGCGGAAAGGCGAAGTGCGCGTATACGCGTCATACGATACTATAAAATGAAGTTTGTTTTTGATGATAGGCCCACTAAAGCTGGCACCCTGCTGTATGGTTTCGTATTTAGTAGTAATGGGATTGCCATTCACATCTTTGTGTTGTGCGAGTGAATTGGCAGCATAGTAACCCCACACGGCGCCGGAAAAATTGTTCGTGCCCGATTTGGTAATCGCTTTTATGACACCACCCGAACCGCGGCCATTGGTAACGTCGTATGAATTGGTTTCTACTTCAAACTCGCGCACATTTTCTAAAGACATGGGATAAGCGCCTTCTGTCGGCTGACCGAAAACAGTTCTGCGGTTAGTAACGCCATCTATGAGAAAGCCGGTGCCACCAGGTTTGGTACCGCCCAATGCGCCGTTTGGCGAAGACAAAGGCGACAGGGTCGCCAGTTCAAGGTAGTTGCGCGATTGCAGAGGCAACTTCTGCAGAGCTCTTCCTGATATGGCCGTAGATGCCCCCAGTCGATCTTTTGCATTTTTAAAGGAAGAAGACGTAACGGTAACTGCCGACAGGGTATTAGCACCCGATACCAGCGATATAGTAGGCAAGCTAAGACGATCGCCCAAATTGAGGTTGTTTCCTTTTATTTCCTGTGTTTGAAATCCCACGTGCGAAACAGTAATTATATAAGGGCCAACCGGCAGGTTGGAAATTTTGAACCTGCCTTTGTTATCTGTAACGCCTGAAGTAGCAAAACCCGTGGCTTCATTGAGTACTTTTACAGTTACAGATGGTAGTGGTGTCTTGCCTGTTTCATCCATTACCGAACCGGTGATGGAGATGTCTGTACCCTGTGCTAATGTTTTGTTGTTTACTACTAAACATAGAAGGAACGAGAGCAGGAGAAAGTAAGCCTTAGTCATGGTCGAGAAGATTTCTGCAAAAGAAAATCTTGTTTGTTATGATAGTATTATGTGGCTATTACCGCATTGTTAACTCGGATTAGGATGTAACGGATTTGCGGGATATGGAGGATGAAAAGAGTTTATTAAGACGTGCCCGATCTATCCTTCCCGAATAATCACCAGGATTATATTACTATCACCACCGAAAAAATTCAGGTTGCTACTCCGAAATTGAAGTGAAGCCTGATATCAGTGTCGCTCACAACTAAACCATCTTAAGCCAGAAAGGGATTAGATTATTCGTTATATAGAAGCTGTCGGGTTTAAAAACTTATTCACTCAAAGATTCTATGCATGTTTCATGACTAATACTCAAGTCAGAAAACATTTTTCTAAATTAAATTATTATAGCAGAAACAAATTATCTTGCGTTTCTAAAAGACGTCTCACGTCTCACGTCTCACGTCTCACGTCTCACGTCTCACGTCTCACGTCTCAAAACACATCATCCAAATCCTCGTCCAACATACCAAGACTCATCAGCTTGATCCTTATTCCACGCTCTCCACGGCCGAGTGTTTGCGCTATTTCTTTTATCGATGTGCCGCTTTCAAATAATGTTGTCAATTCGTCTTGTTCTTCATCGGTCCATTTTTTGCCGTGATTGGTAGTTCTCGTGGATGTAAGACCTTTTAGTTTTCTAATACCGGCCGACGCACTGTCGAATGCCTCCCAATTTGGCATGTAACTGCTGCCTGGGTAACTTTTTGTCGCGATAGTCATAGCTGGCGATTGGCCTACTTCAATACTTCGCAATGGATTTATGTCGGGCGGAATGATTAGTTTGTTGCGCGCACGGGTAACAGCCACGTACAGGATATTGATCTCTTCGCTGAGGCGGTTCCTGGCGGCTTCGCTCATTTTATCGCCGCCGTTTAGTTCTATCTGCTTCTTCAGTTTGTCCTCGTTGGTAAAATCATTTAACAATGTGACCTCATCATATTCCATACCCTTGCACCGATGTACCGTACTGAATATCATTTCCGCCTCTTCTTTTGTGCTGGTATGGTTAGTCTTCAGTTCGTTGATAAGACCGGGGAGACGGTTGCCAAATTCCTTTACCACTTCCACCATTACAGCAAGGCTGTTGTCTTCTGTTTTCTGAATATACTCTTCGAGATCTTTCATAGATCTCATTTCTGCGAGCAGTTTATCTTTTATACTGGCTGTCTTACCATTGTACAAGTTAAGCACATCGTACAATGAGGCGCCTTCATCGGCAAAAGTGTAGCTATTGATATTGCCTTCGAAATGCAACTTCTTTATCTGTCCAGACTGCCATCGCGAAATGGCGTTGAGCAACAAGCCGAAATTGGTCCGGCCGAGGACTGCCTTTGTGGTATTAGCGGTGCCAGGAATACCTGCCCCGATGATCTTAACCGCGGGTGGTTGATGTAAATGTTTTTTCCACGATAATATTTTATTTGCCACCAGCGCCACTTCTTCATCAAACCGGAAACTATTGCTAAGGTTGTGAACCGGGAAGCCCACTTGTTGTAAGCTGTTAACTGCGTAGCGCCAGCCGTATATCTGTTGATGTGTATCGCCAACGATTATCTTAACGGCGGGTTGTTGCAGGAAAACATCCAGCATGGCCGCACTGGCATCCTGGCCCTCATCAAACAGGATGTAGTCGTAAGGCAACCGGGGTTGCGATAACTGAAACCGCTTCAGGTAAAAATCATGCGTGAGCGCGATCTCACTTTTATCCATTTTTGCCAACGCTTCCCGGGTAAACCGCTCTATGTGAGCAATGAAATTTTTTGCAAAGGTTGCTGCCTTGGGATCGCTTAAGGTAGCAGGATAATCGAGTTCCTGCACGCGTGTAACCTTACTATTGCAAAACAGGCTGATAAATTTGCTGACATGGTTGGCAACAATAAAATCGGTATGGCGATCGCCGGTTTTGATACCGAGCATATCACACCATTCATGACTTTTATAGCCCGGCACTACCTGGTAGTTACTACCTTTTACTATTTGATCATAAGCAAGCGAATGCGCCGTCTCAATTCGTACATTATTCAGCTTCGCTGCAGCAAACTTTTGCTGCGCCTCTGCTTTTACCGTTTTATTAAATGCCAGGTACAATATTTTACTACTGGCCGGTCGGCTGCGTGCGTATGCAATCAGCGTTGTTGTCTTTCCACTGCCAGCCACCGCATTAATGACAAGGTCACTGTTGGTGCTTAAAACATTCTGTTGTTCTGAGGTAAGGTTCATAGGGCGAATGTAGGAGAGATGATTGAGATAAGAATGAGGTTTTGTACAGAAATTAGAAGTGTTTTTCTTTTCGACTATTTACGAAAACATTTTTCGCGAAGAACACCATATTTTCTCAATAGAGTTCGAGTACACCTTCTATATTATCCAATAAACAAATATCAATCAACCCTACTTCGTATAAAATCATCTTACTTACTAAACGGCACCGTGTCCGTCCTGTAATTAATACCACTGGTCCCGGCAGTAATGTCGATAGTAGTTCCAGTGATCTTTGAAGCCATATCCGACGAAAGGAACACTGCTACCTGGGCGATCTCGTTCATCAATGGCAATTGCTTTAGCATAGTGTCGGAAGCAAGTTTTTTAACGATGGCAATAACAGGTTCACCGATTTGCTCCATAGCTTCTTTAAATACCCGCGAATCGGGTGACCCGCCCGAGCGCATGCTCACTACACGCACGCCATGCGGACCTAGCTCTGAAGCGAGGTGACGTGAAAAACCTTCTATTGCAACGCATGCCGCGCCAAATCCACCCGTTCTTGGATAGGCCACACCACCGGGTGTGGCGGTGAGTGTTAGAATAACACCAGAACGCTGTTTTATCATGATCCTGCCAGCGGCAGTAGTGGTAATAAACTGCGTGGTCATAGCAATATTTACCGGCCGCACAAAGTCTTCCAGCTTCATGTTTACTAAGTCAATATCCTGCACCGGCTGGAGGTCTATTCCATTGAACGATATATCTACCGTACCCGCTTTTGCTACTACCTGTTGCAAATGGTCATTCACGGCTTTTTCATCCATGGCATCGACTTGCAACGCTTCCGCTTTGCCGCCGGACGTAATAATATCGTCGGCTAGCTTTTTGACCGATGCCAGATGACGACCGGTTGCGAATACTTTGGCTCCTGCGTTGGCCAATGCTTTTGCGATGGCGCCTGGCAGCGAACCACCCGCACCGTAGATAACAGCATTTTTATTTTGTAATAGCATGGGCATTATTTTGATGATCAAATATATCTCTTGCATCTATTCCAAGGCCGGTCGTACCGCGACAATGTAGCGGTGTTTTTGTGACAAGTGCTTCCCTCATGGTTTCATCATCTTTTTATGAGGAAAACTGGATGACCTTTATTACCTGCCCTGGCTTATCGAAAGGCCGAAGGGCATAAAGTGTTTATCTTAGTGCAGGTCAAACTAAACCCGGCTACGGCAACATGAATTCTTTCTCAACAACTCATCACCACATCGCGACGGCCATTGGCAATACGCCATTGGTAAAATTGAAAAAGATAGTTCCGCCCGACTGTGCAGATATCTATATAAAACTCGAATACCTAAACCCTACCGGTTGTTATAAAGACCGGATGGCGCTGGCCATTATTGAAGAGGCCGAGAAAAGAGGCACCTTAAAGCATGGCATGACCGTGGTGGAATGTACCGCCGGCAGTACAGGCACGTCGCTGGCATTTGTATGTACCGTAAAGGGTTATCATTTCAAAGTCATTTCTTCCGACGTGTTTGCCAAAGAAAAGCTGCAGGCCATGCGTTTGTTTGGTGCAGAGCTGGAGTTGGTGCCAGCCAAAGAGGGTAAGATAACGCCCGACCTCATTCCACGAATGATCGATATGGCGCGGCAAATGGGCGCGCACGACAATGTATATTGGACCAATCAATTTGAGAATCGCGACGCCATAGAAGGCTATCTCGCTATGGGTAATGAAATATTACAACAGCTCAACGTACAGGTAGACGCTTTCTGCGGTGCGGTAGGCACTGCGGGTATGGTCACCGGCGTATCGAAAGCGCTTAAAAGTGCTAACCGCAACACGCAGGTAATAGTCCTTGAGCCAGCATCGGCTCCGCTCATAACGCAAGGTGTTAAGGGAAGTCATAAAGTGGATGGCATCGGCGTTGGCTTCCTACCACCAATGCTGGACCAGGCAAATTATGATGAGGCCATGGCCATCGAAGAAACAGAAGCAAGACAAATGGCAAAACTCCTGGCTACCGAAGAGGGTATATTTGCCGGCACGTCCAGTGGGTTGAACGTTACCGCCGCTATCGCCATTGGAAAGAAATTCGGCCCAGGTCACACTGTTGTTACCGTAGCCTGTGATTCGGGGATGAAGTATATGTCGAGTGGGTTGTTTGATTGATCCAATCCTGTTCAGAAGATATAGATAATCTTGCGTATCCCATTATCTTAGATTTCCATATAGCAAATAGCGTAGGGCTCCTTACATTGGTGTGCAGATTTCGACCAGGAATCCGTCGATGTCTCTCACATAAGCAACTTTTTGACCCCAGGGTTTTGTCTGAGCTTTTTCCACCTCGATGGCTCCGGCTTTCACGGCATCATTGTATACTTTTTCTACATTATCTGTGGTAAATCCTATTTCAATGCCAAAAGGTTTTCCTTTCGTGCTGCTTTCAATAAAGCCATCTTTTAAATTTTTATTAGCGAGTGACACAACCGCGAAAGATAACGTACTGGCGCCGGTATCCAGTTCACCATACTCATCGCCGGGAGCGATAAACTTAGATTTAAATCCAAATGCTTTCTCATAGAAAGAAATTGATTTCTTTACGTCTTTCACATAGAGAATGGTGTAAGCAAACTTTACCATGATTTTTTATTTTAAGTTATTTACGATATCGATATATGATGGTCAATGAAAAAGCAACGAAGTTCTATTTCATTGATGAAGGGGATTTCCTCCTTTTTTCCTGAGGATTTCCTTGCTCTCACTTGTCAGGCCACTTAAGTGGCCTGACAGAAAAGTCCCGTTTTCCAACACCTTTTTAAGAGGGTTTCACCATTTCATTAAATCACAGCTTTATAGCAAGTGCCAGGCAACATTCATATTACTTCATTTTACAACCAACCCGAACACTGCTAGTTGGCTATAGACTTCTTGCAAAGCTATTTCATCATAAAAAACATCATTTGGAAAAATGCGACAAAAGTCAATGCTCGCTAGGAGAAACGCCGCTATATTTTTTTATATCATTGCTGAGATGCGCATGGTCGTAATAACCGCAGGCGATAGCTATGCCCAATAGAGAATTGCCTGCATGGTTTTGCCTGAGCAACTGTGAAGCATGCTGGTATCTTACCAGGTTAATAAACTCTTTAGGACTGGTGCCGAGCCATTGGCGAAAACTTCTTTCGAGCTGGCGTATGGTAATGAAATGGCGCCTGGCCAGCGCTTCTACTTTAATCTGTCCTTTGTATTGTTGAATATCAGCAATGATGCTAAAAAGAAGATGTTTGGGTTTCGACAGTTTATCAAGCAGAAACTGATTGAGACAAGACACTGGCTTCTGTAGCAACTTCCCTATATCTGGCGCCAGCTTTTTATCAAACTCTATCGTTTGATTGGTGATTTCGTGCAGCGAATCAAATTGATAGAATGCTGAAAAAGCACCGGGTTTGAAACGAATACCTAATAAGTTTATCTTATTATGCATCACGGTTTCTTTGTGCCGCGTCATGGTTCCCACCAGGTAAAATTTTTCGTGCTTCATCGAAGTGCCTTGCTGGTCGGTTGTAAAATCGTCGCCAGCATTTAAAATAATATCTATGCACCCATCTGGCAAAATGGTCTCCTTTCGAGGCTGTTGCTCGTCGCCCTTGGCAGTCCAGTAAGCGTCGATGTACGGCGCAAGCTGGGGATGTGGTTCAAACTCTGTGTAGATCATGCCGATTAGATAGCATTTCAAAGATAAAACAATCGACTGGCCTCTGAATACCGCAGCGCCTGGTTTCTACGGGCAAGTCGAACGCAATCGTTCCCGGTAAAAATCCGGCGAAATAGGCCTCGCTAATGTAAATTTATTCTTCATCCACATTTGCCACATGAAAAAGATATTCCTGCCTGCCTCATTGATTTTAATAAGTCTCGCTACACTTGCTCAAACAGAAAACCTTCCGAAAACATCTGCGGGTTTTCCTGTCAACTATAAAGAAGATTCTGTCGGCGTCTACACACTGCCCGACCTGCTCACGATGAGTAACGGCCAGAAAGTGACCAGCGCAAAAATGTGGACAGAAAAACGTAGACCTGAGTTGGTGCAGTTAGTAGCAGAAAATCAATACGGCAAAATGCCGTCGAAACCCGCGGATTTACATTTCGATGTGTTTGACAAGGGCACGCCTGTATTTGAAGGGAAAGCCATTCGCAAACAGGTGACGGTTTATTTTACTAAAGACACTTCGCATAAAATGGATTTGCTTATCTACCTGCCCGCCAATGCGGGTAAACCGGTGCCATTGCTGTTGCTGGTGTCATTTGTAGCCAACAACCAGGTAGTTGATGACGCCGGTGTGAAAACAGGTGATGTATGGACTCGCGACGGTAAGAGAATAAAAGCTGATCAGCCTGGACGTTTTCCTAAGATGGATATCAACCAGTTCATATCGCAGGGTTTTGGCGTGGCTACTGTTTATTATGGAGACATCGATCCCGACTTCAAAGGCGGTTTGTCCTATGGTATTCGCAGCGTGTATTTGAAACCTGGCCAGTCAACCCCCGCCGACAACGAATGGGGTACTATCTCTGCATGGTCGTGGGGATTGAGCCGCGCTATGGATTATTTCGAAACGGATAAACAAATAGACGCCAAGCGAATTGCATTAGAAGGCGCATCGCGTTTAGGAAAGACCGTTCTGTGGACAGGCATACAGGACACACGGTTTAAAATGGTTATTGCCAGTTGTTCCGGCGAAGGTGGCGCCGCTATTGCACGTCGCAATTATGGTGAAAACATCAAGCATATCACCGATACTTCACGTTATTATTACCAGTTTGCTCCCCGGTATCATTCATATTCTACCAAAGTCGATCAGCTTCCTATAGATGCTCACACGTTGGTAGCGCTAATGGCGCCCCGTCCGTTGTTGTTACAAACCGGGGATACAGATTATTGGTCCGATCCCAAAGGAGAGTTCCTGGCTGCGGTGGCCGCTGAGCCGGTTTATGCGCTATTTGGCGAAAAAGGGCCTGGTACCACTACTATGCCCGAAGCAGGCGACACAAGTTTGATGAATAATAAATTGGGATATTATGAGCATAAGGGTGGACATGGTACGATTCCTTCCGACTGGCCTTTGTTTATTGAGTATATGAAGAAGTATTTGTGATGCCATCGTCAAAACACTATAAAAAAATGTGATTATACTGGTTTTTTCTGTCAGGCCACTTAAGTGGCCTGACAGAAAAAAGGAAGAAAAAAACGTTGTTTCATTGGTGTTTTTCTCATTGCACTTGTTAAGCGCTATGTGATATTTGCTTTCAAACGACAGTTATGCAAACACATACTTTCAACAAAGAACCATCCGGTTGGTATATCGATCTGCCGCAGTATATAGAACAGGGAGGATACAAAGAAGACCTTGCGATGGTGGAAGGTGCCGATACGATGTTGGATATTATGGCTGGTGGTCAATCTTCTGTTACTATTACTATGGCTGAAGAACCGTTTGAGGGCGCTGACCAACTTGAGCTTACCCAAAAATGCGACCCCATTGTCGGCGGCGGGTATTACCTGTTGCGCCAGTGGGAAGGTAAACCAGTAATGCACGATATGTGGCTTTGCGCCGTGACGGAGTTTGTGTTTGGGTATTTGCCGGAGAAGATTTTTATTAAACGGGTTTTATAAAAGACAACTACCAGGGATAAGACCTTATCTGTTGCGGTATCTAAAATTCTAAACCAAATAAAGAATATCGAAATCGCCTTGAATATTTATTGTGCGATAACATATTCTACTCGATCTTCTTTAACAGCTTTTTTACCGTTGGAATCAGTAAATTCAAACCTGACATTGACAAAATGTTTTCCCGGGCTGCCCTTTGCAATAAAACTATATACCGCAACCCCGTTGGAATTTAGACTCTGCGGTTTGCCATCAATCGTTACTCTTGGTAACAAAGCTTTAGTAAAACTGCCTATCCCGGCCTTCACTTCTATAAGTTGACCCGTTTTCACATAGCTACTATTAAGTATCGCTATAGACTCAAATTGTCTATGGCCACATGTATAATTTGTAACGTGACTGTTGCAATATTGAATTAACATGTTTTCAGACAACAATATGTCGTTGCGAAGCTTATTAAGTATCAACACTGTTAGTTGTTGCTGGTTACCGGAAAAACTGCTCTCGAGCCATTTTTGTCCATCAATAACGCCTTGTAATAATGGAATGCGCTTGATTAGTTGCTCCTTTGCATTTTTTACATCGTTAAAAACAATGGCTTTATCGGGAAAGTCGCCTGGTTGTAAGACGTCAAGCATCCCGTTACGGCAGGCTAAAAACTTTTGAAAGATGGCAATTGCCTTACCACCGCTAAACATGGTCTCTATCGTTTTGCCATTATTTAGCTCAGCTATAAGACTGTCGATATATTTTCTGCTATCGGATGAAAGTGATTTTACGCGATTTGCCTTAGGTTGCCATAATTTGGCTTTGTATTGCGTGGGAAAATCGTTAAGTTCTTCCAGAAGTGCGTCATGGATATAGCCGTTCTGCGTCTCAATGTATTTGCCGGAAGTAATAAGACTTTCGTTCACGCTCTCCCATTGATAATTGTTTTTTTGTTGACAGGAGAAACAATACAGCGCTACGATGCACAGAGTAAGAAGACGCCAAATCACAAGCAATGATTTGTCCCTAAACGGAACGACCTGGCTTTTATTTTTGAAGCAGGACAGTTGGTACAGAATGAAATGTTAATTTCCTTTTTCATTCTACAACTCCTGCCAATATGAATAAACACAACACTCGCCGCGAATTTCTTCAAACCGCGGGCAAAGGATTGCTGCTGGCACCTGCGGCGGTATCGTTGGCCAACTGCAGCGTGTCAAAGTCAACCGCAACCGGTGAAACAACGACACAAAAACTTCCTGCTAAAACAAATCTCGTACTGAACGTACGCGATTTTGGTGCGAAGGCAGATGGTCAAACAAAAGACACATTGGCTTTTCAACAGGCTATTGATCGTTGTTGTGTATTGGGTGGGGGTGAAGTGTTGGTGCCTGCGGGCAACTATCTTACAGGCGCCATTGCATTGAAGAGCGATGTATTATTACGGCTGGAGAAAGATGCTATATTAACGGGGTCGCCTGATTTTGCAGATTATCCCATTAGCCAGGTGCGCTGGGAGGGAAAATGGATTGCGGGTCATGTGGCGCTTATATATGCTTTCAATGCCAATAATACGGGTGTTGTTGGCCCGGGCAAGCTCATGGGCAGCCATGCTTTGGGCGGACGACCCAATGCACAGAACCCGTTGCGCCATCCCGCCCTTATCGAACCTATCAATTGTTCGCACTTGCGTTTCGAAGATTTTACTACTGACTATTATCTCATGTGGAGTATGCACCCAACCTATTGCCAGCACATGGTGTTTAAAAATCTCACCATTCGCAGCACCGGTGGTAATGGCGACGGGATAGATATAGACAGTTGTAAACACGTAATAATAGACAACTGCGATATCTCTACCGGCGATGATTGCATCTCCCTCAAATCGGGCCGGGGTATGGAAGGTTATACGCTACTCTATACTACCGAAGATGTACATATCAGCAACTGTACACTCGCTGATTCCATTTTTGCATGTATTGGCATCGGCAGCGAAACATCGGGTGGCATCCGGAACGTACGCATAGAAAAATGCAAATTCGTACAGGCAAAAACTCATGCGGTTTATATCAAAAGCCGTCCCGGTCGCGGTGCATTTATAGAAGATATAACGGTAGATGACATCGACGTGAGCAATATGGCCGGGGGGTTCCTTCGATTCAATATCCTCGGCAGCGGTTTGCAGGATCAAGACCCCGTGCCCGGTAACGAAGGCATCCCTACCATCAGAAACTTTCGCTTCTCCAACATAAAGGTAAAAGACGTGCCCGTATTGGTCGATGGTACCTCGGTCCATCCTTCCAAACCATTGGATGGATTGCTGCTAAGCAATATATCCGGCACCTGCATCAAAGGCATCTCGCTGGCCAATATAAAAAATGCCGTGCTGGAAAACATTCACGTGACTGGTTATACCGGTCCTTTGCTTGGTACGCACAATGTAAGTGGTAAAGGACTGGGCGGTGCTGTGGCTATTGAAGGACCTAAAGTACCGGAAGAAATTGTGGCGAAAGACAAGTACCAGTTAAAGTAAAAGGCAATAAGACACATACCAAGCCAAATTCTATTTATAGAACGAAGGGAGCTTTATTCCTTCTAAAGCGAAGAGGATTGGCCGAATACGTCCGTGATTATTAGTTCGTTGTTTAATTATACTAATATCGATTGATCTGATTTTAGCAACTGCAGCCTCAAAAAACCTTTGAAAAGGTAATTTTCTTCCTGCAAATCCTGGTTGAGGATAGTTAATTTCTTCTTGCAATGTGATCCAGTAAATTTTCTCGACAAAACTTTTATCAAAAATTACATTATGAGCAAACAATCCTTTTATGTATACATTATCTAACGACTCGACAACCCGATTAAAATTTTCTTTACTTGTGACGTCAAAAATATGCTGTACGACATCTATGTGTCTTGGCACTACTCCTTGCTCTGACAATTGATAATCACCGGTACTTTTTCTACCTGGATATGTAATAAGCAAAGAGCCGACTGAAAAGGAATTGGTTTTAAGTCCACGCTTTTCCAAATCCTTATGTAAGTCTAACATATATTTGACGCCGTCGTCATAGTTCATAAAACTTATTGTAGGAGTCTTAGGTATCTATCGGTTAAGATTCTAATTCATCGAAATTACTACTTAAGTCTATAACTATTCACGGCTTGACGGGAAATCTCCTGTCCATCTTTTGCAATAAACTAGGTATATTTGCCAGTGTTGATCATGTTCTGATCTAAGGTAAAAACCACTTATGACCGCGCCTCAAGCAATTCAAAAAATTCAAACAACTTTTAATATAAATGCAATCTATGCTAATCGGGTTTATAACCTGATTAAGCGAAACGATATTATTTCCGAAGCTTCGGCCATAATAGATGAAAGACCAAAACCATTTATTAAATGGGTCGGTGGTAAAAGACAACTTTTAAAACAATTCGAGTCGCTCAACCTTTATCCGCCAAGTAATTTCGACCCTCGTAGAGGCCGATATTTCGAGCCATTCTTGGGAGGGGGAGCAGTTTTTTTTGATCTGCTACCCGAAAAAGCGTCTTTATCAGATTTAAATGCAGAACTCGTTATAACTTATAATGTAGTTAAAAATTCTATTAATGAGCTTATAAAGTCTCTAAAGAAACATAAGTACGAAAAAGACTACTTCTTGAAAGTGCGCTCAAAGAAAACAGCGCAACTTTCCGACGTCGAGGTCGCATCCCGTTTTATTTTCCTAAATCGCACCTGTTTTAACGGCATGTACCGTGTCAATGGTCAGGGTGAATTTAACGTACCCTTCGGACGATATTCCAACCCGGTAATATGCGATGAGGTTAATTTAAGACGCGTTTCTCAATCACTTAGAAATGTTGAGATTTTACATCAAGACTATAAACAAGCAGCTGAAAATGCAAAAAAAGGGGATTTTGTATATTTTGACCCGCCTTATCACCCTGTAAGCAAGACAGCGTCATTTACTTCGTATACAGCTAATCAGTTCTCTGAAAAAAATCAGTTAGAACTAAGAGACTTTTTTATTGAGTTAAGCAATCGTGGATGCTTTGTAATGCTGTCGAATTCGGATACTCCTTTCATTAATGAAATATACTCGAACAGAAATAATATTAGGATTACTAAGGTGGCAGCTGGCCGGGCGATTAATTCCATAGGCTCTAAACGCGGAAAAATTACAGAGGTTTTGGTAACTAATTACTAAACCATGAACAACAGCGAATATTGGAAAAAGATTTTTGAAACAAAAGCGTTTGATCTTAGTAACGATATACATTTCATAACGGCTACAGAAATAAAGTCAATAAGCGGCAGAGAGCCGCGAATAATGGCTAAAATTGACTCCTCTGCTGATCTACCAAGTATTTTTAAGGATAATAATTATTTTCTTCTGCCAGTAAGGAACGGCGAGTATGCAATTGTGCGAGGCAATGGATTTCATGCTTTGGAGAAATGCGCTAACCCGACAAATCACGTTTCCCGAATTAAATTCAACCTGACCACCGCTGGTCGTGGTTTGGGGGAGATGCAATATTTAGATTATTGTTATAATTCTGGTGCACTTGAAGAAGTTTTAGGAATATCCCCACTATATCAATCAATCCGAGGCAGAGAATACAGCAAACATCTTAAATTCAAAGTAAATAATACGGAGTTGAGTGTAAATTCAATTCAGTTTGAGGTTGACTCGGGCCTTGAAGGGGAAAATCACATCGTATTAATCGAGGCAAAAGTGAAAACACCAAAGGACTTTATCGTCAGGCAACTTTTTTTCCCATATCTACATTATAAAATATTGGCCCCCCAAAAGGAGATTATACCTGTGTTTTTTACTTATGACCTCAAACATAAAATTTATAACTTTTGGATTTATGAGTTTAAAGATCCTGCTAATTACAATTCAATCAGACTTAAAGAAGTTAAAGCCCTCACCATAACGACCAAACACGAAGTTGAGCTGACCCACATCAAGGCCAAAGGGAGTGTGAATTATAAAGATTTGATACCCCAGGCAAACGACCTGAATAAAGTAATAGAACTTGTTCATAAGGTCAACGAAGGAGTAAATAACTATACCGATATCGCTAGTCATTTTAAATTTGACCAAAGGCAAAGTAGTTATTACCGCGAGGCAGCCGAGACGCTGGGCTTAGTTGAAAGTATCAAAGGCATTTATAGGTTAACACAAACAGGAACACAGTTGGTATCTCTTCCTGCATTAAAACGTAATCTATTTATGGTCGAATTGCTAAGTAATTTTAGATTGATTGCGGATGGCTTAGATTTTTTAAAGAAGACCGGCAAACTGAAAAGATTGGATATAATTAATCTTGTTTCAAGCCGAAGCAAATTAACAGGCACAACGATAGGCCGTAGAGCTCAATCCTTGTCAGCTTGGTTTAAATGGATCGCAACAGCAACAGGGTTATTTACAGTCAACAAAACCGATTTCGTTATCAAATAACTTCCGCACCAAATGAATAGTCATTGTGAAGAACCTTTTAATAGTTATTATTCTTTCACAAGGCTCGTGTTTTCCACGGCGAATTGATATAATGTATGGCCTTAATAACATCGACGTTGGCGTTAATAGTCCGAAATAAGGTACAAACCAATCCCGCCACGCGCGATCCGCATCTGGCTATTTTGTAAGATCCAACGGTTCGCACAAACCATTAGAATCAATACTCGATTCGGACTTATGATGCTCCCTCGCAAATTGTATCATAGGGTGGGGCGAATCGGCAGGAATAAAATAAGAATATGCGACCCGTCTACGTAGGATAAAATACTGTATTTTATGACTGTAACTTCAAAAGGTTCGAATGAACTGCATCAAATCTTCCGAATCCTTACATCATTGTCGATATCTTTCGCATAGGCCGCGCCTATGGGAAGCTCTGTTTTCTGTACCCAAACATTCCTGCGATCTATTTTGTGGATGTGTTTCCGCGAAACGATATACGACCGGTGAATTCGAATAAAATCTGCCGCCGGTAGCAGAGCCTCGGCTTCGCTCATGGTAAGCCGTGAAGCGATCTTCCTTCCTTCTAATACAAATTGCACGTAGTTGCCACTGCCTTCTACATACAAAACATCATCCAAATTCACCTTTACCTGTTCGTAGCCGCTTTTTATAAAAACGGGCGACGTGCCTTTGGCAGCAACATTGTTTGTGCGCAGCAGGTATTGCTCGTTCGCTTTGTTGCAAGCCTTCAGGAAACGGGTCAATGAAAATGGCTTTAGTAAGTAATCGATGGCGTCCAGTTCAAAACTCTCCACGGCATGCTCACTGTATGCCGTCGTAAATATTACCAGTGGCGGTTTAGGTATAGCCTTGAGAAAATCGATTCCCGAAATGTCCGGCATTTTGATATCCAGGAAAAGCAGGTCAATGTCATTCGATTGCAAAAATCCGATTGCTTCCAGCGCATTGGTAAAATAGCCTTTCATATCTAAATAGCTCACTTTCGCCGAAAGGTTTCTAATTACCTCCAGTGCTATGGGTTCATCGTCTATGGCAACAGCTTTTAACATCTAACTATTTATGGTCTTCGCTCTAATGAATAATGATACCGTAAATTCTTTTTCTGTTTCACTTATGTTCAGTTCGTGTGCGTCGGGGTACAATAATCCAAGCCGCTGCCGCACATTTTCTATACCAATACCCGTATTGTCTCTTTCGGGATCGTTGGCGGTTTGCTGGTGCAGGCTGTTCTTCACTTCAAAATGTATTCCCTTATCGTCGCACATCAAATCGATATATATCCACGACTTTTCTCTCAGGCTGATGCCGTGTTTGAAAGCATTCTCCACGAAAGGAATCAACAACATTGGTGTTATACTATACTTATAGTCTTTTTCGTCGATCTTTTCTTCTATAAAGATATTAGATGATGACTGAGTCCGCAGCTTCTGCAATGAAATATAATTTCTAAGATATTCTAAGTCTCTGGACAGTGGAATAAAATCAAGGTTGTTTTCACGCAGCATAAACCGCATCATATCACCAAGCTTCTGAATGCCTTCCGCGGAGCGTTCAGACTTTTCCATAAGCGCGGTACCATACAATGTGTTCAAACTATTGAAGAGGAAATGCGGATTTATCTGACTGCGCAGGAACTGCAGGTCTGTCTGCGATTTTGCCAGCTCTTTCTGCACGCCACGCAGTTCCAATATCTTATCCTTTCGCTGCTGGTACAATACCCAGGTAATGGGCGTGACGATAAATAACAGAATACCCCAGTATGTCAAAAACTTAACCGGGAACATGAAAGGCGGCACAATAATCGCAAACGGAATAGTGGCTATAAGAGAAGCAATCAACAGCCGTTTTAATATTCGGCGGCTAAAGAATGGATCATTTCCTTTCGAAGGGAACAACCAGTAAGTATTATAAGTATATAACAGCAAAACTGGCAGTAAATTCGAATGATAGATAATATAATAGAAAAGATAAATGCGGTTGTCAGCCCACGGCGGAATAACAAACAATATAAAAAGTAAAGACAATAGAAAATAGACCATCAGTAAGCCCGTGACACTATTGGCAATTAAAATTCTGTACGATCGCTTAGCACCAGATCTTTCGATGAGGGTAATAGCTATTTCTCGCAACACCAATAGCAATACCGCTAAGGTCACCAATAGGATCGCCCTGTCAAATCCAAAAAACAAATCAGATAACGGTTTATCATTGTAGCCCAACAGTGCCAGTAGCTGGTAGCCGCTGTAGTTTAATTTATGAGGTTGTGCGAGAAAAGAAAGAGCATTGACGCCCAGGCTAAGTAGCCAGCCCAGCACTAGTATTTCCACCATCAGTATCATCAATGTTTTTAGCCGGATATGATCTCCGTTTTGGGGTAGCAATTGACGAGCGGTGCGCACCATCACCGTGCTAATTAAGACATAGCATGCATAAAACAATAGCACTTGGCCGATGCCTGCCAATACAGCATGCTGCCGTGTAATTTCTCCGGGTGCTGTAGATAAACCTGTTGGGAGTCTTACGGCCCTTGTTTCGCCGTTCGCCTGCGACATCCGCGATGCAAATATTATTATCTGAAATAAGGCTGTAAGAGAAACTAGTATAAACTCATGCTGGCGCCACCGGGTTTTCATGTTTCATTGTTTTCAGCAAGATTATAGCATCCTGTACACGGTTCTTTGCAAATGTGACTGGTCTGCTGAAAAATGTGACGAATCCGGTCTGTATAACCAGGCCCAGGTCTGCTCTTCACCTGCTCTGGCGGCCTTTACCCACTGTTCGGTCTGGAGCGATGCCGGCATACTAAACACATTGACTATTAATTAATCGTTACGATTGGTTCTACGGGGCGAACGCCTGTTTGCGGAATAAACTTCCCAGCAACGACGCGTCGCGACGGCGAGAGTCGTACCTTTAAAAATAAGCGAGCCACTCGTCAGCGGTTATCCCCATTTTTGGGTATGGGTACGGCTTTTGCTTCAAAAACACAAACAATGCCGTTCGTTGCAATGCTATCAAAACTATTTACTGCTGACTCGCTCCGCAAGTTAACCTATTTAATCATAGCGCTTCTTTTCATTGGTTTTATCAGTCCGTTGTGGCTGTCGCCGGTCAATCTCTATTCTTCCTATACAGATGATTTTTATTATTACCTCAAAATAGCAGAGAGCTTCAACAAAGGACAGGGGCTTTGCTTTACACCTAATATCCAAACTAATGGCTTTCAGCCTTTTTACCAGTTTTTTATTATTGGATTGGCCGCCATTGCAGGTTGGATCGGCGCTTCACCATTAGTATTTATAAGAATTGCATTGTCGCTGCTGTTTCTTGGTTCATCATTATTCATGCTTCGAAAGGTGAAACCAAAAGGTGGCATAGCTACTTTCATTTTTATACTGGGCATTATCAGTTATTATTTTATCAGCAATACCGGCATGGAAGTAATCTTTATCGTGCCGGTCCTCACATGGTTCGCAACCGGTATCAGTAATAAAAGTTTCAGTCTTTATAAAGCGGCGTTGCTGGTCATGATCATGTTCTTTATCAGAATTGATTCGTTTATCATCACGCTTCCGCTGTTTATTTATTACATCTACGATACAGATGCATTGCGTCAGCGCCGGTGGCAAACCATTTTTACATCGTTTGTGATTATGGCTATGCCAGTAGCATTGTATCTAACGATCAATTATATATTCTTCCAATCGTTTTTTCCCATCAGCGGCCTTGCCAAAACAGTGTCAAAAGTAAATGGAATCAATGCCGCCACATTTGAATCATTCGCACGCTATTTTCCGTACAATCTTTACAACCTCGCCATTGTAGGACTGTATATACTGGTGGTGTTTACCGGCAACTTCAAAGAAAAAATATATTTGCACCTGCTGGCATTTGCTATTTTATTGTTTTATCTCCAAACCTCGTTGCGTAGCGACTGGTCATTATGGTCGTGGTATTTTTATCCTATGCCTTCGCTGGCCCTGCTGGCGGCAGCCAAAGGAAAAATGCTGTTTGCTGGTCGCGATTATAGTATGCCGAAGTTTAACCGTCTTTTATATGCAACAGGCGCAGCATCTGTGTCGCTGATGATCTTGTTTTCATTTGTGTTGTGGATGTTTTATACGTTTCCATTGTATCGCACATCTTCTATCGGCCAGGGGAAAGTAGACATTCTTCACATAGCAGGACTTAGATTGAAAGAATTCGAAGATCATCATACCGGCGTATATGCCATGGGCGACAGGGCCGGCATAGTAGGCTATCTCATGAAAAGTCCGCTGATACAGATGGAAGGATTGGTGATGGACAAAAAATACATGACCCAACTCTATAAAACGCGGCATTTAAAAGACTTACTGCAGACCTATAATGTAGACTACTATATTGCTTCCAACCCCACACGTATCGACGACAGCACATTTGTGGTAAAAGAACCTTTCCAAAGCAAAGGACTATCGCACCAGATTACCGACACCATTCGCTGGAATATTGTCGATTCATTTACCGAGGCGTCTAAAGGCATTTTTACCGGTAAGACAAACGATCAATATGAGACTGTTGTTTTCAAAGTTCCTGCTGGTGGGGAAAGACAGAGTATAAGCCGCAAGTAAAACTCGTGAGACGTGAAGCGTGAGTTTGGATCTGCCTGTAGTAAAGGTCTTCTCTTTTACTCCTTTACTCTTTTATCTCTTAGCCTTATTTGTACTTATTTCTATAATCCACCGGCGTCATATCCGTAATCTTCTTAAATACATCACGGAATGTCTGCGTATCCGAATAACCAACCGCCAACATCACCTCGGTAATCGATTTTCTTCCGATCTCCAACTGTTTCTTTGCGGCTTCTATCTTCACACGTTGTATATATTCTGCCACCGTAATAAAGGTTGCCTTTTTAAACCTGCGTTCAAAGGTTCGACGGGTAACGTTGAACCTGTCCGCCACCTGGTCCACGGTTAGCTTATCTGCATAGTGTTGTTCTATATATTCCTGCGCATTCCTGATTGTATCGTCTTCGTGATCTTTTAAGCCGCTAAACACCACAAATGGCGACTGTCGATGACGATCGAGATCTATCACAAAATATTTTGCCGTATGAATAGCAATCTGTCGATCTGTATATTTTTCTATCAGGTAGATAAGCAGGTTCCAATAAGCATTGCTCCCACCGCTGGAATACAAACCATTTTGATCGGTCACTACCTTTTCTTCTACCAATGATACTGATGGATAAAAATGCCTGAACTCGTTGGCGTATAACCAATGCGTGGTACACTGTTTTCCTTTCAGTATCCCCGAATAGGCAAGCAGAAATGCGCCCACGCAAAGACTCGCCACCTCCGCGCCGCTTTTATATTGCTGCGCAATCCATGGTGCATAATCCTTGTTTAAATAAGTGGCGCTCATCATATCGCCAATCATAGACGGAATTATAATAAGATTGGTATGATCTAATTTATCGATCACGATATCCGGGTGCATAGAAAATACAGCATTGCCTGTAACGGGTTCTGACGATAATCCAACCAGCTGCACGTCAAACAGTGCCGGGCGACCAGCCTGCTTTAGAAAACTGTTGACCATGGAAAACGCATGCCGGGCGTCAGACACGGAGGCCAGTACCGCATTTTTGAGCGCCAGTATGGAAACATGTATCATGCGACAAATGTAACAGAAATGAATGTCGCAATCACCTTCCCCAGAATGTCGCATTTGCACGTCACGACAAAGGAAATCTGCCATTAGTTTTGTATCCAATAAACCAGCGCTATGTTAAGTATGAATCCCTATTTGCATTTTATGGGCAACACCGAGGAAGCTATGAAATTTTACCGCTCGGTATTGGGCGGGGAGTTTACTATTTTCTCCCGTTTCAAAGAAGTGCCCGGCGCCGAAAAGATGTCGCCCGAAGAGCAGGAAAAGATCATTCATATTTCCCTCACCATCGGCCCTGGTCAAACCATTATGGCTACCGATTCGCTGGAGTCGATGGGGCAAACGGTGGTGCCCGGCAACAATATCCATATCTGCCTTCATACAAAAAGCGAAGCCGAAGTAGACCGCATCTTCAAAGCATTTTCTGCCGGCGGCAAAATAGAAATGCCTCCAAATAAAACTTTCTTCGGTTCCTATTTCGCTATCTGCGCCGACAAATATGGCGTACAGTGGATGATTGAATACACCTATAACAAATAATATATGAAACAGAAATCAACTATTTTCTATTGGATCGCGACCATTGTTTTCGCCCTCTTTATGCTGCTCGATGGCATTGGTGGCGTTACACAACAGGAAGCGGGACAGGAAGTGATGCGCCACCTTGGCTATCCAATGTACTTATTGATCATCTTTGGATCGGCAAAACTGCTGGGCGTTGTCGCCATCCTGCAAACAAAATTCAGCGCCATCAAAGAATGGGCCTATGCCGGTTTTGCTTTTAACTTTATCGGCGCTTTTGCATCGAGGGCATTCGCCGGCGATAGCATTGGTCTTGTTATATTTCCTGTTGTCATGCTGGCAATAATGTTCGTACCTTATTTTCTATGGAAGAAAAACGAACAACGACACGCATATTTAACCGCGAAGAAGCAGGGACACTAAGGCATACCTCCGGTCTGACGCCCGCGTCTGACCGCTGGCAGCTAGGGTCTAACTATTTAGCTTTTCTTTATTTATTCTACAACTTACTTCTCTAAAAATATTTTTATGATCGTCTTATATATAATTATCGGCCTCATCGCGCTATTGTTTGTTGTCGGATTGTTTAGCCGGAAAGATTATTCCCTTGCACGCGGCATTACGATCAACAGGCCTAACAGCGATGTGTTTAACTATATAAAACATCTCCGCCACCAGGACCATTTCAACAAATGGGTAATGAGAGATCCGGATATGAAAAAAGAATTTCGCGGCACCGACGGTACTGAAGGCTTTGTATATGGCTGGAATGGGAATAAACAAGCCGGCGAAGGCGAGCAGCGAATCATGAAAATTGACGAAGGCAAAAGAATAGACATTGAAATACGTTTTATCAGGCCTTTTGCCGCCATTGCACAAGCGCCTTTTACCACTGAAGCCATATCCGCCAATCAAACCCGGCTCACCTGGGCCATGAGTAGTCGTATGAACTACCCAATGAATATAGTGTTGTTGTTTATGAGCGAGGATAAATTACTGGGAAAAGATATGGAGACGAGCCTGGGCATATTGAAGAATATTCTCGAGAAATCGTGAAGCGTAAGACGTGATACGTGAGCTCGGATCCGCCGGTAATAAAAAGCTTTCTCCTTTTCTCTTTTGCCCTGTGCGAAAAAATGCTACACGCACCACCAGGATTATGTGTATTTCTTTATAAACAAATAAACCTTTCTTCGAAATAAACATATTGCTTTTGTTATCCCCGATGTTTTTTTGTTTTTGATTGAATGTCCCTTTTAACCTGCTTTTTGTCATTCCTGACAAACTCGTTCGATGTTAGCCCTGCTAGTTTTGTGTTGTCAAAAATGAAACATGAAACAAATCATCCGGGTAGTTCCTTTCCTGTTTATTGGGTTCACAGGTATGGCTCAAACTACCGCTAATAAAAACGAAACCCTTCATTCTACTGGTAAAAAACAAAAAATCATGAACAACACAGAAAAAGCAGCTGCAGTGAATGTAGCAGTACAAAACGGCGACGCAACACTTATTCCTCAACTGGTAAGCAACGATTATGTGCAGCACACGCCGGTAGTAGCAGATGGCAGGAAAGGGCTTATTGAATTGATAGCCAAAATCGAACGTAAAGAGATTCCTGCGCCGGTTATTAAGAACGTGAGAACATTTTCAGATGGCGATTTTGTGGTGCTGCACCATGATGTAAAATGGCCCAACCGTAAAGCCATGTTCGAAATTTTCAAATTTGGTAACGGCCTGGCCACCGAACACTGGAGCGCTATTGCTGATCATCCCGAAAAAACAGCCAATGGCCACACGATGGTGGACGGTGCTACCGAAGTAACAGACAGGCAATTCACCGAAAAAAATAAAGCTCTCGCTAAGTCTTTTGTCGAGACCATTCTTATCAAAGGCCAGTTTGATAGAATATTAGAATTCTATCATCCCGACATCATCCAGCACAACCCGTATATCGACAACACGGTAACTGGTCTAATAAATGGAGTAAAAGATTTGCAAAGCAAGGGCATGACCATTCAAATCGAAAAGATACACCAGGTGCTGGGCGAAGGGAATTTTGTGCTGGTAGTTTCTGAGGGAAAATTCGCTGGCAACAGGTCTGCCTTCTATGATCTTTTCAGAGTTGATAAGGGAATTATCGTAGAGCATTGGGATGTGTTGCAAGCCGTGCCCGAAAAAATGGCGCATGGAAATGGTATGTTTTGATTTTCACCTGGATAAGCCTGGTGAAACCCTCATCAAATATCGATGAAAAGACTGATGTTTCAGTCTTTTCATCTTAAAAGGGGAGGAAAACACCGCCGCAATCCCTTCGCATTTATTTCAACCCGTTTCAAACAAAATTGCACAGGGTTGGCCCACAAATAAAAACATCCTGCATCATTCACCTATAATTTTGAAGATTGACTATCGACTATTCACCTAATTATGCGAAACTTAATCTTTGTATTTGTGGGACTGCTTTCATTTCTCTTTGGTTGCAACACCAAAAACCCTTACCAGCAGAAGAATGGCGTGTGGTATTATGACGATCGTGTCATTGATGAAAAAAACATCGATGGCTTTACACCACTCAACAACCGTTTTGCCAAAAGCAAACAACACGCTTATTATCGCGGCGCCATCATACCAGGCAGTGATGGCAAAAGTTTCGAGGCAATGAATGAACACTACGCTAAAGACAAACAGCATGTTTTCTATTGCGACACCTATCGAACCGGCCAGGATTATTTTACCACCAAAAGAAACGATATAACCACGCTCGAAAAGGCTAATCCCGCTCATTTTGTTTTGCTCGATGACAGGTATGCAAAAGACAAACAGCATGTTTTCTATGAAGGCATTGCTTTCCCCGTAAAAGACGTGAGCAGTTTTACGATAATGGATTATGGTTTCGCGAAAGACAACCAATCAGGATATTATTTACAGACAATGGTTACGGGAAGCGATGGTAAAACATTTGCACCCATAGACGATCACTACGCTAAAGATAGCACGCATATTTTCTATTGCCAGCAAGACTATGGAGACGCTAATACAAAACCAAGGGTAGTAAGCCAGTTGATCTATGAAGCACAGCACAGTTCCTTTACTATTCTCGAAGACGGATGGGCGAAAGACAGTCAGCATATATTCTACAAAGGCCAGGCCGTTGCCGGCGACCCGGCTTCTTTCAGAGTATTGCGTTTCGACTATGCGGTAGCGGGCACCTTAGTATACTATCGCGGTAAGGCCATCGTGAATGCAGATGCGCACAGCTTTGCGGTACTCGAAACACCAGGCGACTCTTCCGACGCCAAGGACAACAACGGCTACTATCAACAGGGAAGGAGGGTACAATAATACTTAGCCGCAAAGACCCCGCCGATGGCGCGGCAAAGCTTCTTTGACCCAAGAAAAAATGCTTCGAGATTCGTCGTATCCCCGTCTGCTCCGCCATCGGCGGGGTCTTTGCGGCTAAGCCGTATCTTTATGCTATGGATGGTCAATACAGGAAAGACATATTCCCCGGTCTTAGAGTTTCTATCATTCTCAAAAAAGATCAGCGTAGCGGCAAAAGAACCGAAGGAATTGTGCAAAATATACTTACTTCAGCCGCCTTTCACTCGCGGGGTATAAAAGTAAGACTCGAAGACGGGCAGGTAGGACGGGTAGTGGCTATCATGGAGGATGAGGATTAAGTTTTACCTCCGATTCTTTCACGCAAAGCTTTTGCTCGGTTGCTGCTCTTTATACTCGCTGCCGGAAGGGCGGGCTTGTTGATGTGGCATCTACCGAATATGCAAAGAGCCGCCCAGGCACGAACACGAAGCACAAACTAACAACCTGCTCTGACTCCAGGCTGCAAACTCCCGACCGCCTACTGCCGACTACCGACTACCGACTACCGACTCTTTTTGTCCCGAAATTTAGAGTATACTTGATGTGCAATTTGTCTCACCAAAGCATCCTGTTAAAAAACTGCCTATGCCCACCCGACTGTTGTTTGCTCTTTTACTATTTTGCTTAGCCGGGAATGCCCAAACTATATCGCCATACACCTGGAAGGATCTCGAAACCTCCATTTCATCGAAGAAAAACCTGGAAACAAATGCCGCCATGCTGGTGCAGCTAAAACAGCAGGCGCTAACGGCCGGCAACGATGCCGATATCGCCCGTTGCTTTTATTATCTCGTACTCATAGCCGATCAAAAAACAGAAGATAGTCTCTATTTTAAAAACTTCCGGGCAGTAGATAGTATGCTGCAACAACCTTCTGCCAGGCCCTTGTTAAAGGCTATACTCCACACACTTAAGGCTAAACGCATAGTGGGATTCAGGAACCGGTTTTTTTACGCTCAGAATAAAACCCTGATGAGTAGCTATGATGCGAGGCTAAACTACAGTATCATGGAGATAGCCCAGTTGAATGAACAGGCCCGTCTTCATTACGACAGCGCGCTGGCACTGGCGGCGTCCACTACACAGCCCAGTATCGAGAGCATGCTATGGGTTAGCAGCGATCCGCTGGTGTTCCTGTTCCGTCCCGATTTTACGGATATTGTCTATGCCGAAATTATCAATACGCTCGGCAACAATGTTTCTCTACGACTGGAAATACCAAAATACGGAATAGCATTACCGCAAGACGAGCTCGTTTCGTTTGTAGAAGCCAATATAACCAATGTACAATTCAGATCGGATTTTCAATTGTATAAGGAATGGATGCAATACCATGGCAAAGCCGCCCCGCAGGCTTATTATTTTATCGAAACCCTTGCCCGCAAATATTTATACAACAACCTGGGAAAAGACAGTGCCATCGAAAAATTATATGAAAATTATCTCGAAACATTACTAAAATCTCCTTACGCTACTGTAAAAGCCACAGCCGTCTACCAACTTTGCTCGAAATGGAACACGCAGGGCAGCAGCTATAATTCCGATATAAGGAATTTTGGATACAGTAATCCGCAGAAAATATTCGATAGTAGCTACCAGTTTTCTTATGCAAAGGCATTGCAACTAATGGATAACTATGATAGCTTACTGGATAGTTTTCCATTTATAAAAAGCAGGTTATCGCAGGTAAAACAAAGTATCGTCAAGCCCTGGTGCTATATGAGCACGCGCGGGTTCTTTTTACCGGGTGATACCATACCTGCCTTACTACAGTTTCGAAACATACGCCAGGTGTATACAAGGATTATAAAAATAGCACCGCTAAACGCGGCATTCGAAACCTATCTGACCATTCCCCAAAAGAAAGGCGACTTGAAGACATTGCTGCAGTTGCCATATGTTGAAGAAAACCTGCAGCGATTGCCCGAATTGAGCGACTATCAAGTTCATAACACTTATTTAAAGCTAGGCAGTTTACCCGCAGGCCGATATCTTATACTTTATTCGGACACAACGCTAGGCATGGGTCTAATGGATTACTTAGATATAACCGTTACAAGAATTGCGGTCATCAATAACGATAAACGTGTATTTGTACTTGATCGCAAAACAGGTTTTCCTTTGGAAAATGCCGACGTGATAGAAACATGGAAGAAAGCTTCGAAAAAAGGCGGCGCTTTGGATACATGGGTGTATGGCCGTCACAAGAAGGTAAATAAGGACGGATATGTAATGGCCGATATTGAAAAGGCCCTTTACCTGAAAGTGATCCACAACAACGACACGATATATGCAACGCCCAACGAACCAAACGAAAGAACATCCGAATATGTTTACAATAAAGACGACTACGACGATATTTCTGAGTATTACGAAGAGAATATCAAGGTGATGATGTTTACCGACAGGAGTATTTATCGCCCTGGTCAAACCGTTTATTTCAAAGGCATATTTGTGACACGCAATCCCAAAACCGGTGAGCCGCTGGTATTGAACTGGAAAAATCTCAAAGTTCCTTTTTACAAAAAACTGCTGTACAAAGCCGTGCTCAAACTGAGCGGAATGAAACTGGATTTATATATATACGACCCGTTTAATAAAGAACAGGATACTATCAGTGTTCTTCCCAATAAATACGGCTCGTTTGCGGGATCATTTAAAATTCCGAAGACAGCCGCCACGGGCAAATGGAGTTTTGATACAGATGACTTCGATATGGATAATTATAATTCCAGCGAATTTTCGGTCGAAGAATACAAGCGTCCTTCATTTGAACTCACCATTCAAAAGCCGACAACCGAACTAAACCTGCTTGATTCCTTTGCCGTGAAATTGAAAATACGCTCTTTCGCCGGCGCTTCGCTGTCAAATGTACTGGTGAAATATGCAGTCGAAAGAACCGGTTATGTGCCCGAATATGATAGTTTATCCGGTCGAATAAAAAATTCTTACATCACAAAAGAGATTGTAGACGAAGAGGGTTATACCAACGAAAATGGCGAATTGATTATCTATATAAACGATTCTGCGCTCCGGCAGTATGCTTTTGATTTTAGCCAAAGACAGAATATTCGCTACAATATATCGGCCGAAGCCATAGATGCAACAGGAGAAAGCCATGAGCAGGATCTCGACATCGATATCAGCAACAGGCCGGTTCAGATAAGTATACCAATTAGTGCTACCATTGACCGCAGCAACCTGGCGCCGTTATATATTAGCGCGAAGTCTCAGTTTGCAGGTCCGTTGAAAAAGAACGCGGAGATAACCATCTATAGAGTTTTAACAAAACCAACGTCCAATCTTCGTCAATGGTTGCCGGCCGATATATGGTTGTATCCAAAGCCGCAGGTGTGGCAATGGCTCAACCTTTTGCCCGAAGAAATAACCCCGCGAAAAGAAGAAGAGAGAACACAGGTTTATAAAACTACATTACTCATAGGTGGAGATGATAAATTAGAATTACCCAAAGAAATTTTACAAAGCGGCAACTATGTAATAGAAGTCGTGTGCAAAGAGCGAGGCCAGGTTACCGGTGAAGCCACCAAACCGTTTGCCGTTTTTGATAAACAATCCGGCACTCTTCCGGAAACAACCAGTTCCTTTCACTACCTGCCGGTTAATTCAGTAGAAAATGGTCGTGAAGTTGTTTGGATCACTGGCAATTCTCAAAAAGACATCTTTTCTATCTATCACCTTGCCTGGTATGAAAAAAGCGGGAAAGGTGTGAAGCAGCATTTTGCTTACGACATAAAGCCTGAAAAGAAAGGTGTAAACGAATGGCGTTACAAATTGCCGGCCGGCGCTCTTGAGCGGGTGTTGCTGACGCATATTTATATTATGAACAATGAGTTGTTTAGCAAAGAAGAAAACATTTACGTTCCGTATAATTCTGCCGCCAGCCCCGAGATTATTGTTGAACAGTATCGAAAAAAGCTTTCGCCTGGCGCCAGTGAAACATTCTCTATTTCTATCAAAACAAAAGACGAAAAAACCGCCGCCGAGTTGATGACCACGATGTATGATGCATCGCTCGATAAACTGGAACCACACGAATGGCGCGCGCCGTATTTCGACAGAAGTATGCGCATACGTTCTGAATGGAATAAAAACATCAACGTCTCTGTTACAAGCCAGTTGTACAGCGAGGCTACCGGAAGTCCATATTATTCTTATTCTTCGCGGCAGCCGTTGTGGTGGATAAATCCACTTGACGGCTATGATTATTCATTAAAGGCAGACGGTGATATGGAACGGCTACTAACGCGCATGCCGGGAATGCAGGTATCTGCGATGAATCAACTCGATGATGTGGTGGTAGTGGGCTATGGTACCGTGAAAAGACAACTTACGGCAAGTACTACAGCCATACGCATTCGTGGTATGAGCTCTTTGTCCGAGTATAACAATGTATTGATTATCCTCGATGGCGTACCTTATACCGGTAATCTAAAAGACCTAAATCCAAATTCCGTTACAGAGGCAATAGTATTAAAAGGCGCCGATGCAACGGCCATTTATGGTAGCCGCGCAGCCAACGGTGTACTGGTAATAAGTACAAAGGGTCCGGTAGTGCTTCCCGGCGAACAGGAAATATTGGCGCCTCCCGTTGTTCGTAAAAATTTCGCAGAAACAGCCTTCTTTTATCCGCAGGTGCATGCAAACAGACATGGCGTTTATAATATTCGCTTCACGGTGCCGGAAAGCGTTACTGAATGGAAATGGAAGATGATGGCGCATACAAAAAAAGCTGCCTTTACTTATGCAGAACGATCCATATTCACCCAGCTACCTTTGATGGTGCAACCTTCTATGCCACGTTTCTTATACCAGGGCGATAAGATAATATTGAAGAGCCGCATTACCAATTTGGATAGCATTGCTATAACGGGCAAACTGCTGTGCACGATAGAAGATGTTGTAACCGGGGAAAATATTACAGCACAATTACTGAAAGATCAACAACAACCTTTCTCCGTAAAAGGAAATGCCAACAGTGCCGGCGCATTTGAAATAAATGTTCCGCCTGGTATGTTGCATCCTTTGAAAATAAAGATCGTTGCTGCTACTACTGCTTTCAGCGATGGTGAAGAGCATATCATTCCCGTGTTAGCTAGAAAGATACTGGTGAATCAGTCTGTAAAAATCGATATTACGGATTCAAAACAGGCAACGATCAACACACCTTCCCTGCCTGCTGATGCCGATCCTTACGGCATAGGTTTGTATATCAGGCCGCAACCAACGTCGGCTATGATCAATGCGCTTCCTTATCTTACTGATTATCCATACGGTTGTGCCGAGCAAACATTCAATAAAATGCTCGCGCATGCCGTAGCCATCAAATTGATGCGTACCGATACCGCATTGCAAAATATGTTTGAAGATGAAGGCGGAAATAAAAAAGCGATCCCAGACAATCCATTGCCCGACGAACTTGATGAACAAACCATGCCCTGGTTGCAATTGCTGCACGCCAATATCCTGCAACAACAGAGATTAGCCAGGGTGATGGACACCGCCCGCGCCTGGGAAAAGATAGACGAATATCTCGTGCTTCTCAAAACAATGCAGAATGCAGATGGTGGTATTAGCTGGTTTAAAGGTGCGCCGAGCAGTGAATATATATCCAATTACATATTGGCAGGATTTGGAAAGATGGCACACGATAAACTACCGATTGAGAGAAACGCTGTTGGCAGCCGATTACCCGAGTTCATCAACAAACTCACGGCTTTTTGTGATAGCCGTTTTACGGCCAGTCCGTGGTATTCCGAATCATTACAATACCTGCAGGCAAGAAGTTACTGGCTCGCCACTCAATCTTTACCTGGTGCTGCGAGAGCTAAACTGGATTCATTGCTATCGGTTTGGTGGAAGAAAGCGGGCGACTATAGTATCGGCAGGCAGGCATCGCTTATCACCGCCACGTTAAGATATTCGGAGGGCGCGGGCAGTTATCATCAACTTGCTTTGCAGCAACTGGAATCTATTCGCCAGCAGGCCATTTCGGACGATGGAAGAGGTATACGCTGGAAAGCCATTGCCGACCAGGACGATCTCAATACACTTACCGAAGAGTTGACAGTAAACATAGCAGAAGCGTTTGAAGCCGCGGGGCAATCGAAAGAAACAGTGAAGGGCATTATCAAATGGCTGTTGCAGCAAAAGAATGATCACCAATGGGGCAGTACAAAGTCTACATCGGCCGTAGTGAGCTTACTAAGCAGGCAGCAGCAGGTGACTACGATGCCGCAGCAATTGCAGGCAACCATCAACAATACAAAGTTGCAGGTGACGGATAACCTGGTGTCGGGAAATCCGTACGCTTTTGTACAGCAAGGAACAAATTTTCCTTCCACCATCAACGTGCAAAAAAGTAATGAGCAGCGAGGCGTGGGGGCTATCAATTTTTATTATTTCACAGCATTTCCTCCAACAGATCAGTCGCCCAATAGTGTGCGCATCAACAAGCAGCTGACAAGATATAATGCTACAACACAAAAATGGGACACGTTGCGCAGTAATGAGAAGCTCGCCATTGCCGACAAGATAAATGTTATTATCACTATCGATGCGCCACGGTTTTTGCAATATGTGTTTATCAACGACAATCATGCAGCAGGCCTCGAGCCGAAAGATGGTTCGAGTGGCTATGAATATGGAACAGGTTTTTCTTATTATAAGTCTGTGCGCGACGCCGGTTTTCAATTTTTTGCAGAGAAGATACCGGCAGGCGTCTCGACTATTTCATATGAAATGGTGGTTTCAGCAGAAGGGAATTTTAATAACGGGCCGGCATCATTACAGTGCATGTACCAGCCCGCTGTACGGGCATACAGTAGTAGTGTCAATATTCTAACAGGAAAGTAAGATTAAAAGTGGGGCCGCTTTATAGAAAGCCGCCCCTTGTGTTTCATCAATCCTAATCAAAGCCTTTTGCAGCTGTGGCTGCGTTCACGAGCAGGGATATCTTTGGTTAGTTTTCGCCAGTCGCTCCGCCAATGGCGGAACGACTGCGAAGGAAAAGAACTACGAATAACAGATACGTGTTTAGCGTGTTATCGGACCTATCGACATCTTTCTTCGAAATCCTGATCCCCGCAGACTGAGGCCAGCATAATAATGCAGGGCTCAACCGGCGGCAGGATTGACTGCCGAAGAAATGTTCATCAATAAGACGTACAGAAGAACGTTTTGACCAAACAATTTTGCAAAATAATAAAACAGCCCTTGAGGATACTTTGCGGGCTGTAGAGAATCATCTAAATGTAGAATATAATCGTTACTATCCTTCTCCTCTTACTTCCACCAATCCTTTCCGTATAGCATACATCACGAGACCTATACGTGTGCGCACTTTAAACTTTTCGCAAAGGTTGCTTTTGTAGTCGTCGATGGTGCGCGGACTTACAAACATAGCCGAGGCTATTTCTTTATAAGTCATTTCGGTGGCCAGGAGTGTGAGGAATTGCTTTTCGCGATCAGACAGTTCTATGTCGCGATAATTGTCGGAGTCGTTTTGAAGTCCGCTGATTACTTTACCGGAAATGGTATCAGGCAGGTAAAAGTCTTTTTCAATAATAGTGTCCAGCGCTACTTTCAGTTCTTCGGGTTCTATATTCTTTAGAATATAGCCTTTAGCGCCGGCCTTTAGAATTTTGATGATAACGCCTTCGTCGTTGTACATAGACAGCGCAAGGATTTTTACCTGCGGGTATTTTTTATGCAGCCACATGGTGGCTTCATGCCCGTTGCCATTAGGCATATTCACATCCATGAGAACGAGGTCGGGTATTACATTTTTGGCGAGCATTTCTTTGAGTTCGTTGCCGCTTTCGGCTTCAAAGAGCACCGTGTAATTTTCAAAGCCATTCACCAGGCGCGACAGCGCCTTTCGTAGCAATACGTGGTCGTCTGCAATAGCGATAGTATATTTTTCCTTATTGCGGGTCATCAAGGTAATTTTTTTTGTTATCGTTAGAGCTGAGATCGGCAGGCAGTTCTATTACTACTGTCGTTCCCCTGCCGGGTTGGCTGTTGAAGACAAGCGTACCGCCCATCATCCGGGTACGGTTGGCCATGCTGGACAAGCCGATTCCTTTCTCCATACTGGTTTTTTGCATTGTTTTTTCTACATCAAAGCCTTTGCCATCGTCTTTTATCTCGATCCGTATAACTTGTGGGGTATGTTCCATGGCCACGTTTATGTTCCTGGCACCGGAATGCTTTACAATATTATTAAGGTTCTCCTGGATTACACGAAATAAAAATATTTCATTTTTGCTAGCCAGGTTCACTTCCTTTTCGGGTGGTTGAAAGCTGGTTGTAAACTGCCCGGTTTTGCGAAGCTTTACCAGTTCAAACTGAATGGCATCTGCTATACCAATCTTTACGATCCGATCGGGGTTGAGACTTTTGGAAAGGTTGGAAATATCATCAATCACACCGCTTACCATCTGTTTGCTGTCCTGCAGGTATTCGTAAGCGGGATCATCTTTTTTCAACGGAGCGGAAGCCAACGTCAGTTTAATAACAGATAATACCTGGCCGATATTGTCGTGTATTTCCTGCGAAATATTCTTAAACGTGTCTTCCTGGATTTCCAATTGTGTTTTTAGCAATTCCTGCTCATGTACATATTGCCTTCGTTTGTACAAAAAGACCATAGCCACAGCGAAACTGATCAAAAATAGCGCTACCGCAGAGCCAACAACAATTAGTACGTATATTTCCGTTGATTCATTCGGCATAAAAAAGCAACAGTAAAGAAACTGTATAATATTATATTCATGAAATTATAAACCACGAGCAATTTGTTGGTTGTGCTGCGCGACATATTGGTCATATAGTTCAGGGCGCCAAACACCGGTAAATCGCAGCAATAATAGATCATAAGACCCGCCGTGATCCAGAACGCAGGATTGCGGCTTAGTTTGCCGGCCTGTGGTACGCGGATCAAATGGAAGAAATAATTGGCCCCAAACCCTATTACCAACAGGCAGCCGAGCATAAATGTATATGTGTGAAATTTTTTCAGCCCCTGGATAAAGAAAATATTCGAAAATGCTATCACCAGGTAAGCTATCATGGAATACAGCACTATTCTCCTGGCCGACTGGTTGCGGTAAATGGCAGAGAAAAAATAGAGATAGAAGCCAAACTCCAGCGAAGACCAGATATTGTATAGCCAAAGATTACTTCCTCCCGTCAGCCCTATTTGTCTTGCTATCATTTCTACCATGAAAGTAACCAGTAAGAATACAGGGAATACTTTAAAGGAGATAGGATCGTCTTTTTGGAAATAAACAGAAAGACTGGCAAGAAAACTTATCACGATAAGTACGAGATAAGTGTAGTATATGGTCATTATATCCACAGAGCGCACTGTTATTCGCAATATTACATTAAAAAAGCTCCCGCTTGGCGGGAGCCTTTTTAAATACTACTTGTGACACTCGGATTACATTACTTTCAGACCGTCTTCGTCGTCGATCAGCGTCAGACCCACACCCATTTCGATAGGGTAAGGCAGGCCGCTTCCTTCGCCGTCGTCGCCGGTTGAGTTACCACAGCAAGGAGGGCAAGGCAGACCCACATTGAAGGCCAGCAGTTGCATACCTTCTTCTGTTTGGCGATAGATGTGTTTGCTCACGATGTTACCGTTAGCGTCTGCCCTGTTTTTGGTAGCAACCAGTACGATAGTCTGGCGGCCGCCTGCTTGTGGCATTTTATTGAACTGTTCGGGATACACTCCGAAGTACATGCGGATTCCGTCGGCGCCATGTTGTTCGGCAGCCTGGAGAAAATCCTGTAATTCGTCCATTCCATACCATACACTCAGGGAATCTACTTTCCCCATCCTTTTCGTGTTGTGTACCCATCTTTCTTTTTTGTAGTTACTGAGGAGCATATCAACGTGTTGGGTGTTTACCAACTGGCCGGCTTTTGCAGAAGTTTTAACCAATGACATAGATTTCGTTTTAGGAGGTGATAAATGAGAAATTCTTTGTCGAAACTATGTCGTATGGGCGCAGGAAGCTACCAATACACGATAACAATCAATGGATTACGCATAATGAATATATATAATAGAATTTAACTCAACATATTACGCACTTCCCGGTGGAAATTTACCGGTAAACTGATACCAAAAACCAGATGTATATACACTCTGAAAACCGCGTGAATCCCGGTACGCAATTCTGCGTAAACACCGGGTCAAAGACAAGTGCGATGGGAAAACGCCGTGGCGGGCGTACTTTTTTCCCTTTTTCAAAAAAACAAGTTGAGGTTGCTAGTACAGGAAATCAGAGCGTACCAAAAAATTCTGAAGACAAATTAAAAGCAAAATTTCGACTTTTAGCGCACCGTGGTTTATGAACCAAGAAACCGTTAAACCCACAGCTTTCCGCCTGATTATCTGGCTTAACTTAGAGTGACACTCAAAGTGGCACATGCCAGGTAGGAAAGAATTTGAGGGCTATCCCCGTTTAGAAATCCAACCAACCACGAAATGAAAAACCTGCTATAACAAAAAAGTCTTTCTCATGGGGAAGACTTTTTTATTGAGAACTGCGTCTTTCTACATACAACCACTTATTATTTTCTTAGATAAACTTATACTACACCCAGGGGATATGCTATTGTTATTAAAAATCTTCCATTAAATAAAAGTTTACTTTTGCGCCGGCAACAGCTTATTGGTTAAGATATAAATGCCGCGGCATTGGACACATTACAAAAACAGGCAACCACCACGCACAAGACAAAAGGCATTGTATTATTAGGGGCAGGCTTTTTATTCGCTGTTCTATGGTCTTCCGCATCTACCGCTACCAAGATAAGCCTGCAGTATGCTCAACCATTCGTTATTTGTATCGTCCGGTTTTTTATAGCAGGGTTACTAATGCTTGGCATTACCCATATTATACTGCGCAACAGGCTTCCTCAAAAAAAAGAATGGGGACCCCTGGCTATTTACGGGCTTCTTAATATCAGCATATACCTGGGTCTGTATATATGGGCCATGCAGTACGTGTCGCCCGGTATTGGATCATTGGCCGTAGCTGCCAACCCGGTATTTATTAGCCTTCTCACTATGGCTTTCTTCAAACAGCCTCTGCGCCCCTATATCATTATCAGCCTGTTGCTGTGCAGCACAGGCATTGTGCTGGCAGCTTACCCGCTGCTGCTCTCAGGTGTTGCCACGCCAGTGGGTCTTATCATTTTGCTGTCGAGCATGCTGGCTTATTCGGTGGGTGTCATTTATTTTTCCCGCAAACAATGGGGCACATTGCATATGCTTACCATTAATGGCTGGCAGACATTACTCGGCGGTATTTTCCTGTTGCCCGTGGCCGCTCTCACCTATCAGCCGTCAAAAAATGCCTGGACCAGGCAGTTGTTTGCTTCGTCGTTGTGGCTGGCCATACCCGTGTCGCTTGTCGCGGTGCAGCTATGGCTGTTTTTGCTAAAGGACAATGCGGTAAAAGCTTCGTTCTGGCTCTTCCTCTGCCCCGTGTTTGGATATATGATTGCCAATATCATGATGAATGACCCCATCAGCATTTACACCGGTATCGGTATGGCGCTTGTCATTAGCGGACTCTATATCGTTCAGAAGAAAAAGTGATGCTACAACCCAATTGGGTTACGGCCTGTCGGCAAAACACGCCGCCTCATCTGCGTTTATGCGCCGCTCGTCAAAAAACATTGACCTCGTTTTTGCCCAAGAGGATATTTTTCCAAATCTTTGCACACTCAACAGAAGAAATTATGAAATTCTAAGTTTACACGGACCCCAGATCAGCGATCTACCGTGTTCATTCTCCCAAAGTTTTCAATAGCAGGGCTCCGCCCGCATATTCCTATACGTTTTACTTTTTAATAATCCACGAATATGATAGCATTGTTGTACATATGCCATGCGCATATGAATTGAATCGATAGTTTAGTAAATAGTTTGAACCACCATTAATACAGATAGTATGCAGGATAATACAACAACAGGGACAAATAAAACATCCATTGTTGGTTTTATAATACAAGCCATTAAAGGCGAACATTACGATTTCACACAAGGCAGTATACGCAAGGCTGTATTGCTGCTGGCCATTCCAATGGTATTAGAAATGGTTATGGAGAGCATATTCGCGTTGGTTGATGTCTTCTTCATAGGAAGATTGGATAATTCCCAACAGGCGGTATCTGCCGTAGTACTGACCGAATCGGTACTTACCATTCTATACTCTGCGGCTATAGCATTGAGCATGGGTGCTACTGCTATAGTAGCCAGGCGCGTAGGCGAAAAAAACTTCGAAGAAGCGGCGCATTCAGGAGCGCAGGCCGTTGTCATGGGTTTGATTTTTACGGGCGTGGTAGGTCTCACGGGCGCATTCTTTGCGAAAGACATTCTTGCTGTGATGGGCGCATCCCCCGAAGTAATTGAAACGGGCAGCACTTACACGCGTATCGTCTTCGGCGGTAGCATGATCATTACAATGCTGTTTCTTATCAACGGCATATTCCGAGGTGCCGGCAATGCTATGATTGCCATGTTTAGCCTGGTCATCGCCAATAGCGTTAATATCATACTATGCCCGATACTTATCCATTTCTACGGCTTGAAAGGCGCTGCCATTGCCACTACTATCGGACGTGGCACGGGCGTTCTTTTTCAATTGTATTTTTTGCTGAAGGGCAAGGGGCTTTTAAAAATACGACGCCAGCATTTTAATATAGACAGGAGCATCATGAAAAACCTTTTCAGCATATCGTGGATTGGCTTTGTTCAGTTCTTTATTGGATCTGCCAGCTGGATATTCATGGTGAGAATTATGGCTCAGTTTAAAGACGATGCCGCCGTTGCCGGTTATGGGCTCGCCATACGCGTGCTGATGTTTTTCCTGCTGCCTGCATGGGGCATGAGCAATGCCGCTGCTACATTGGTTGGCCAAAACCTCGGCGCCGGTCAGCCCCTGCGTGCTGAACAAAGCGTTTGGAAAACGGCGAAATACAACGCTATATTCATGGCGATGGTCACACTGTTCTTCCTTTTGCTCGCAGGACCTATCATCCAGTTTATGAACAAAGACCTGGCCATCGAGAAATTTGCTACCACAGCTCTCCGCACCATAAGTATAGGCTATGTTTTCTTTGGTGTGGGCATGGTTATCACCAGCGCATTCAATGGCGCCGGCGATACGAAAACACCTATGTTCATCAACCTGGTTTGCTTTTGGGCATTACAGATACCATTAGCATATTTTCTCTCCATTTCCTTGCAGTGGGGACCGAGCGGCGTTTTCTATGCTATCCTGATTACGGAAACAACACTTACACTGGTAAGCATTGTGATTTTCAGGAGGGGTGCATGGAAGAAAGTGCAGGTCTGAGCTAAGAGATAAAAAGAGAAAAGGGATCGAAGGAGGTAGCATAGCTCTTTTGATCCCTTTTCTCTTTTTATCCCGTAGCACAACATTTGCATAACTTTATACAGACGTCTTTTGTCTCTTTCACTCTTTGATCCCTTAGCAACATGGATAACAAATACATCAGCAGCGCCAGGATAAGGCAGATTTCATTTATTGCTATACTTGTGATACTGGGGTGGATTTTATTCCGCGAGCTGCAAAGTTTTTTACCAGCCTTGCTGGGCGCCATTACGCTGTATGTGATCATGCGCAAATGGATGTTTAGCCTAGTGCAGGCAAGAAAATGGAAACCCGGTCTCGCAGCAGCTGTGCTAATGTTCATTTCGTTCCTGGTCATACTGGTACCGGTTTGGTTGGTGGCAAATCTATTGTCTACCAAAATCGGTTTTGCTATTAGTCATTCTTCCGAATTAATAAAAGGCCTGGAGAATTTTATCAAGGGCATCGAACAACAAACCGGCATCGAACTGCTGAATGAAAAAAACCTGGAAGCGGTAAGTGGTTTTTTAGCCCAAAAGCTCCCGTCGGTACTGGGCGCTACGTTTGATACGCTTACCACCATCGTCATCATGTACTTCATTCTATACTTTATGCTCATCAATGGCCGGTATATGGAACGAAGCGTTTCTAATATACTGCCTATGCATGAAAATAATCTCAACAAGGTTGGCAAGGAAGTAAAGAATATGGTTATATCCAACGCTATTGGCATTCCATTGATAGCATTGCTGCAAGGCGTGGTTGGGCTGATTGGCTATTGGCTGTTGGGTGTGAAAGAACCTTTATTCTGGTTTGCCATTACCTGCATTACTTCTATGCTTCCCATTATAGGCGCAGCCTTTGCTTATGTGCCATTGGGTATTATTTTCTTTGCGAATGGAGAAGTCTGGCGTGGCTTCGCGATGCTGATCTATGGATTTGGCATTATTGGAACAGTTGACAATGTGTTTCGCTTTACGCTACAGAAAAAAATCGGGAACATCCATCCGCTCATTACCGTTTTTGGTGTTATTGCAGGTATTAGTCTCTTTGGATTTATAGGACTTATATTCGGTCCCCTGCTTATTTCCCTATTCATCTTGCTAGTAAAAATTTACACGCAGGAATTTGTGCCGGCAACTGAAAAAGAAAAAAAATAGGTGTTTTCTTTTATATATTTTATGGCCCGTTTTTGTAAATAATTGAGTCATAAGAGCCAAAATATTTAATGCAATTTTTACGTGCACCAAAACGCGGCTTTTTACTATTGTATAATCAACATGGGGATAATATTTTAGCCTTGTTTCCGTTAGTAAAAAGGACTGAAAAATCTACCCCTCATGAAAACCGCTTTGAAATCCGTAGGATCAATTCTATTTTTTTTACTGCTCGTAGTGGCACCTGTTATAACTGGTTCGGGTAAATCTTCGGCCCATACTTTAAGTACTACTTCTTCTTCCAATTCATCAAATACTACAACAACAGTTTCGGAAAATAAGGCGCTTGTCTTATACGATTCAATGAAATTAAACCGTTATGGTCTTAATAAAAATGCATTTGAATATGCATGGAAAGGATACCAATACTTATTAAGTAAAAGAATATTGAACCGCTCTTCTGTACTGTCTATTTGTGATTTTAGCCAATCGTCGCGTCGCAAGCGTTTATTTGTAATAGATGTAGCCCAGCACAAAGTTTTGGTCAATACATATGTGGCCCACGGCAGAAATTCGGGTTCAGAATACGCGCGCTCATTCTCAAATAACCCGGAATCGCATAAAAGCAGCCTTGGTTTCTATATTACAAAGAATACCTACTATGGCGACCATGGCCTCGCATTGAAGATAGAAGGACTTGAGAAAGGTTTCAACGACAAAGCCGATGAACGCAATATAGTCGTACACGGTTCGAAATATGTAGGCTCTGATTATTTAAAATCGAACAAGTTCAACGGAAGAAGCTTTGGTTGCCCTGCAATACCTGCCGCGCAAACATCCAAAGTGATTGAAAATATTAAAAATGGCAGTTGTTTATTTATATACTATCCAACAAAAACTTATTTGACAAAATCGAAGATCCTTAACGGATAAGCTTGGACGTACACTACAGATGGTTTGGAAACAATAGCTCAATCGTACCCTATGATTGGGCTTTGTTGCTTTTATAGCTGTGAGTCGTTAGCTACAAGGCCGCGATCGCTCGCAGCTTAAACGCTCGTGGCAAAAAAGATAGCTACTCCCTGGCACGCCGCGCCTGCAATAATACCGGCATACATTTCAAAAGGGCTGTGATCGGAAACAATAAACCGTGCCGTACAAACAAGGCCGGTAACAAAAGTGGCCGCTGCCAGGTAAATGCCCATTGGCACAGGACTTATAAAGGTGAGCCATGTAAAGAGAACAAACAACGCTCCAACGGCCAGTCCGTGCATGCTGATCTTGAAATAAATATTGGCCATAGTGCCGGCTATACAGGCTAGAAAAGTGCCGAGCAACATAGCCACCAGTGCATGGTCATAGTGATTATTCCTGGCCACATACCATGCCCAGAAATAAAATATCATGGAAGTGATATAGGGAATGATGCGATCTTTTTGCGTACGCAGAAATATACTGTCTATAAACCTTAGCTGCCGCATCAAAAAAACACTAAAGGCCGGGAAGAGGGCGGTATTTAAAAAAATAGACGCTGCTACAAATACTTTGCCCTTCGTACCCGAATCTGCAAACGCATAAGGCTCCACAAATACAATATAGAGGGCTATATACGTGGGTATGAACAGCGGGTGGAAAATGAAGGAAACGATATGAGCAGGGATTCTAATAGCCTTGGGATGATGATTGACCGACGGATGTTTGCCATTGCTGTTAACAGAAATATCCACTGCTGCATGTTCGGTCATACGGTGATTTTATAGTTCTTTTCTTAACCGCGCCACAGGTATATTGAGTTGTTCGCGATATTTGGCCACGGTGCGGCGTGCAATATTATAACCTTTTTCCTGTAATAGCTCAGTGAGGCGCTCATCGCTGAGGGGCTTCTTTTTGTTTTCGCCCCCTACCATATCGCTTAGAATTTTCTTTACCTCGCGCGTAGATACTTCTTCACCACTTTCTGTGCTCAGTGATTCGCTGAAGAAAAACTTAAGCCTGTAGGTACCAAATTCTGTTTGTACAAATTTGCTGTTAGCCACACGGCTCACGGTGGAGATATCAAGACCTGTTCTTTCAGCAATATCTTTTAAGATCATGGGACGCATGGTAGTCTCATCGCCAGTGAGAAAAAATTCGCGCTGGTAATCCATAATGGTTGTCATAACGCTGGTGAGCGTTTGCTGCCGTTGCTTGATAGCATCGATAAACCATTTGGCAGCGTCAATCTTTTGTTTGATAAACAACACGGCTTCTTTTTGGCGCTTGTCTTTTTTGCTCCCGCGATCATAATCTTTCAGCATCTCACGATAACCTTCGCTGATACGCAGGTCGGGCGCGTTCTTTGAGTTGAGTGTAAGCTCTAGTTTGCCGGCGTTATTGTATATAAAAAAATCGGGAATGATATAGCTTTCCGCCTTATTCACTTCGCCTACATTGCTGCCTGGTTTGGGATTGAGTTTAATGATTTGCTGTATCACCTCCTTCAACCCTTCATCGTCGATATTGAGGCCACGTTGAATTTTCTCGTAATGCTTTTTAATAAACTCTTCGAAATAATCTTCCAGCACGCTGATAGCTTTTTCTACCGGTTTGCCATCGCCCAGTTTGCGATACAGTTGCAGCAACAGGCATTCCTGCAGGTTGCGCGCACAAATACCCGGCGGATCAAAATGCTGTATTTTTTCTATTAATGATTCTATTTCTTCTTCAGTCGCTTCTATATTCTGGCGAAATGCGAGATCGTCTTTAATCGAAGAAGTTTCACGACGCAGGTAGCCGTCGTCGTCTATACTGCCTACTATTTGTTCGGCTATTTTGTGTGTGCGGTCGTCGAGATTGAGCATGCCCAGCTGGTCGGCCAAGGCTTCGTGAAAAGAAGTTTCAACTTTTACCGGCACGGTCTTCTGTTCGTCGGGGTCGCCGTAATTATCGTCCCGCAGTTTATAATCGGCCACATCATCGTCACCCTCCGCCACATAATCGCTTACGTCGATGTTGTCGTATTCGTCTTCGCTGCCTTCTGTTTCGTATTCTTCTTCTTTGCTGCTATCAAACTCATCCTTCATGTCCTCGGTCATATTTTCATCATGACCGTCTTCGCCTACTTCCAGGGCAGGATTTTCTTCTAATTCCTCCTTGATACGCTCTTCGAGATTGGCAGTGGGGACCTGCAGCAGTTTCATAAGCTGAATCTGCTGAGGTGATAATTTTTGTAACAGCCTCTGTTGTAAACTTTGCCCCAGTGACATAACTTGCTTTGGGATTTTTCTTGCCAGCTGACCTCAAAAATTCTGAAAGGCGCCGGTAACCACAAAAATCAGGCCGTAATTTACATACAAAAGGAGATAGGGCAATGCAACGATCTTATAAATTTATTGTTGTGTGTTTGGCGATAGTCTTAACATTTCCTGTTTTTGCCCAGCAAAAGCCTGCAACGGTCGTGCCCGCCCCAATAGTTTTCAAGAAGAAACAAGCTTCGGTCGATATTCAGCCAGTAAGTATCGCCAGTTTATCTCAAATGCAGGCCAGTACTGTGTCTCCGCTTAATGTGACCCGCATAGACCCGGCCTTTTATACACAGCATTTTGGGTTCTTTTGTAAAAAAGAATTGCAGTTTAGCAAAAGCACTTCCCTACCACTCAAGGTAAGGTTGGGTACATTGGAGTATGTCGATAAATTAGAAGGTAAGCTTCGCTAACTTTTAGCCCGTGATCTGGTGTGAGTGTTTTGCCTGTAAGGTAGAGCAATGTGAAAAAGCAAGCCTTCAGTAAATGGTGTTTCCCTCTCTTCCTGATGACGTTTTTCCTTTTGACTTCTAAACCTCGGCATTAGGCAGAAACAGACTGGGCAGCCAATACCTGACGGATAACCGCAACTATCTTCTCGCCTTTATCTTTTATCTGCTCTTCGGTCCACATCAGGCTGATAGAGGTGGAAATACAGCGGCCGATGACAGCGTCGCTGGCAGAAAAGTCTTTATTGGCGTGATGTTCAATAGCCGCTTTTAATTCTGGGTGCAAGGCATTGAGCGTAGCTGGGTTCTTAAGATGGTTCCACTTGCGGATATAATGCCAGTTGTTGTCGAACCAGTAGAAATTGCCGGCTAGTATGCCCTGTTCTTTGAGTGTAGCCGCTACTGCCCTGGCGATTTCTTGCGTGGGCAGGAACCAGGATAAAAACGTGCAGCTATCGCCCGCAGGGTCGGGAATGCGACGGAAAGAAACTTCCGGCACCTGCGACAGCACATCTTTCAGCAATTTGCAATTGCGGCGCTGTATGTCGAGAAACTGGTCGAGCTTTTTTATTTGCGCCAGTCCAACGGCGGCATGCAATTCTGAAATACGATAATTATATCCTATGAACGGGTGAAGATCGGCGCCCCTGTCCATGCCTTTATGGTCGTGGCCATGATCGCTGAACCCATCACTGTTGATATATACATCCTCGCGGTTGGTCATTACCACTCCGCCTTCGGCGCAAGTAATTGTTTTTACATAATCGAAAGAGAAAGTGCCGGCATCGCCGATGGTGCCCAACTGTTTTCCCTTATAACTGGCTGCTATGCTTTGACAGGCATCTTCCAGCAACAAAAGGTTGTGCTCTTTGCAAATGGCCAGCAGTGCGTCCATATCTGCCATGCTGCCGCACATGTGTACGGGCATCACGCATTTTGTTTTTGGAGTAATGGCTTTACGTACGGCATCGGGGCTTAGAGTGAGCGTATCGTCTACATCCACGAACACGGGCACAGCACCAACACTCATCACCGCTTCAAAACTGGCTACAAAGGTGAAGGCAGGCAATATAATCTCATCGCCATAGCCAATACCCAATGCGCTCATAGCAGTGGTGAGCGCAGCCGTGCCGCTAGATACCAGTTGCGCGTATTTGCTACCAAAGCGGTCGCAAATCGCTGCTTCCAGCTCTTTTGCTTTCCAGATCCCCTTGCGAGGTCCGTCGAAACCATAGCGCATAAGAATGCCGGTTTCAAGTACGTCGTTTACTTCTTTGCGTTCTTCGCCGCCAAATAGTTCAAAGCCAGGCATAGTTGAGTCTTTAATCGTGAGTCTGGAGTCGGTAGTCAAGGTCCTCCAGTAAAAAGTCAAAGGTAGAAAAACAAGTGGAAAGTAATATGAGTTTGAACTGGGAGGTGTAGATAGCAACAGACATTTAACAGATGACAGCAACCGTTTTTTCCTCAGTGATTCATGGTGAATAGTCCGGTCATTCTTGTCAGGCCACTTAAGTGGCCTGACAAGAATATCCAGTGTTTTAGCGGTCCTTTTATGAGGCTTTTTCTTAAGAAGCTATTTAACCACCCAAACCTTATTATCAAACTTTACCATTTCTGTTTTCAACGGACCATCGACAGAAGGCCTGCTTTCGTCATCATCTTTATCTACAGCCGTTAGATAAAACTTCACATATCGTTTGTCTTTAGGCAATGGAGCTGTTACAATACAAAGACCATCGGTATAAGGTACTGTTTCTATCAGTTCCGAATTATAGAAATTATTCAGCGCAGGATTTTCATTATAACAGGCATACAGTCTATAAGAGCTGATAGTCTTTGTTTCTAAAGGCGATTTTTCTATGGTAATATTCACCACGGTATCCATAGGAAATATCGCTTTTACCTGCGGTGCAGCTGGCAGCAGGCTATCTATCCACGGCATTAGTGGTATGGTGGCGGGTTCTCTATAGTAATTATTTCGAAGGCTGTCATTCCAGCCATTGGGATTTTTGTCGAACGTTTTACTACTGAAATAAATCGCACCATTGATATTGGGTGTGTTGCGCATGGCCTGTAGCATTCTTGGCAATTGCGTTTTGTCGCGCCATGCGGCATTGCTGTTGGCCCGATAAACACCTAAACCAATATAACAATGCTTACCATAAGTATGTTTGCTCCACCAGTCGAGCAATACTTCAAATGGTGCAGCCCTGAAGCCAATTTCCCAATATAATTGCGGCGCTACATAGTCTATCCAACCTTCTTTCAGCCACAATAATATATCCGCATACAGATCGTCATAGTTTGTTTGGCCCGCAGTGGTATTGCTGCCCTCTGCGTCTTTAGAAATATTTCTCCATACGCCAAACGGACTGATACCAAAACGGCAAAGCGGTTTTTCTTCTTTGATCATTTTGCTAAGCGCGAGTATAACGGAATCTACATTGCTTCGTCGCCAGTCTTCCCTGCTAAGACCATTGCCATATTTTGCATAAGAAGCCTGGTCGGGAAATTCTTTGCCGGCAATTCGATAAGGGTAGAAATAATCGTCGAAATGAATGGCATCTACATCATACCTGCTCACGATATCGCGTATCACTTTTACTACAAACTGCTGCGCGTCCTTATTACCCGGGTCGAAATAGCGGGTGGTTCCATAAGTTAGAAACCATTCGGGGTGTATCCTGGTAATATGCGAAGGAGCGATAGAAGACTTGAGGGTAGAAAATTCGGCGCGATAGGGGTTGCACCACGCATGAAACTCCATTCCACGTTTATGCGTTTCTTCTATCATAAATGCCAAAGGATCATAATAGGGTGAAGGCGGCCTGCCTTGTTTGCCGGTGAGCCATTCGCTCCAGGGTTCATAAGGCGAGGGATAGAATGCGTCGGTGGCCGGGCGCACCTGCACCACCAAGGCGTTCATGCCGTTTCGCTGGTGCATATCAAGCAGTCTTATAAACTCCGCCCGTTGGCTATCAGGATTATAATTGCCCCTGGTAGGCCAGTCTATATTGTCTACAGTGGCCACCCATACGGCGCGGAACTCTGATTTGGGCTGTGCCAGGGAAAGGGAAGAAGCCAATAACACGAAGCAAGCAAGCGACAAAAAAGTCTTCATAATAATACCAGGTTGTAGGAACTCAAGATAAAGCTAAAAACGATTTAGTACGGTTTGATACAGAATGTTTAACGATTTGGATGGAGCAAAATTGCCCAATCTAAGTATGAGGTAGAAAGTTGAAAGTAAGAAGTGCTTTAGATCCGCGTGGCTGATTAATGGCAGGCTTGTTTTAAGTTTCGATTCCAATTCCGTAGTTCCAGGTTTTGCGGCCAGGGTTGGTACCAAAACCAGGAACTTAAGAACTTGAAACCTGTTCGTCTATAGAGTTGCGAACTTTGTCGAGTAGCTTATTGAGTGTGGAAGCTTCTTCTTCCGAAAGATTTTTGAATATGCCGTCCAGTTCGTCCTGGTGCAGGTCCATTTTTTCGAGGAGTTTCAGGCCTTTTTCGGTAATGGTAACGTCTACCAGTCGGCGGTCCGACTTGCAGACCACTTTCTTTACCAGGGCTTTTATTATCAGGCGATCTACGATACGGCTGGTATCGCTCATTTTGTCGAGCATACGCTGGCGTATCTGCAGGGTAGACAGCGGTTCACCCGCGCCTCTTAATATGCGCAATATGTTGAATTGCTGCGGAGTGATTTCGTGCTGTTCGAAAAATTGCTTTGCCTGCTCGTTGGCCCAGTTGTAGGTATAAATAAGATTGATGCTGGCTTTTTGAAACTCATTGCGGAATTTGCGCTGGTTGATATCGTTTTCTATGCTCATTTGACAACGAACTTTAGATGCGGCAAGGTAAAGAAAATTATTGTTGCACCGTTCTTCTCAACTCCGCTGCCAGCATAAAAGATGTAAAAAGATGATGCGCCTCATGTAGCAGGAAAAATTCTGTCCATTGGGAAATGCTCATATTGCCATACTTCGAGTGCATTCCTGTGCGGCGCAATACCGTTTCGCCCAGGCCGCTGATATGTTTGTGTAGAATGAAACGTTGCGTAGAAATATCTTCAAGCAGTTCTTTTATGTCCAGCTGCACACATTGATGAAATACAGGATCGTTGTCGGCCACATAGCGATCAAAAGATGGGTTATCTTTTTGCTCGATCAATTGCATCCGCTGCATAAATGTGGGCTGGTATGCCGCCAGGTGCGCCACATTTTGAAAGAGACTCCATTTGCCGGGATTCACTTCGCGTTTTAACTGTTCGGTATCAAACCCTTTGATGAGTTCGCGAATGGTTTCATGCTGGTATTGCAGCCTTGATAATGCGGATGATGATAAAGGCATATTAGTTTAGAGTTCTTAGTTCCAGGTTTCGAGTTTAGTTTATGAGTTTTTTAGCTCGGGACTTTGCGGAAGGTTTTTTCGTTTCCACATTTTCAAATTAATCACTGCCATACCTTTGTTCCTTCGCTGCAGTTGGCGCAGATATCGATATTCTTACGGCTCTCCATTATCTTCTTTCTAAACTCGGTATATTTTCCATTCTGCCATATTTCGCGGAAGGGTTTGCCTTTGAGATCGCCCAGCTGGTGCTGCGCATCTTTGTCGAAACAGCAGGGAACCACCAGCCCGTCCCAGGTAATAACCGGTGAATGCCACAACCGCCAGCAATGGTTGCTGAGCGCATTTTTAAATTCAAATTCACCGGCGGCATTTTTCCGGTAGCGGCTGTATTTATCGATCGTGGGTATTAATTGGTTGGGGTCGTTCTCATAATCATATACCTGTGCGGTTTTAAGCCATACGTCATCTACACCAATTTCTTTCGCCAGCTTCTTCACGTCTTCTACCTGGTGCTCGTTGGGTTTCACTACCAGGAACTGGAAAATGATAAAGGGCGTGCGGCTTTTCAGCTCCTTTTTCCATTTCACCATATTGCGGGCGCCGGCAATTACTTTATCCAGTTTTCCGCCTACACGGTATTGCTGGTATACATCCTGCGTGGTGCCGTCGATAGAAATAATGAGGCGGTCGAGCCCGCTTTCAATCGTGAGCTTCGCGTTTTCGTCGGTGAGGTAATGGGCATTGGTAGAAGTGGCGGTATATATTTTTTTCGAAGAAGCATATTTCACCATTTCGAGGAAAGAAGGATTGAGATAAGGTTCTCCCTGGAAATAGAAAACAAGATAAAAGAGTTCTTTATAAAGCTGGTCGATGGTTTCGCGAAAAAAATCATTGCGCAGCATACCCGTTGGCCGGGTAAAGGCACGCAAACCACTGGGGCATTCGGGACAGCGGAGATTGCAACTGGTGGTAGGCTCAAATGAAATCGAAATAGGAAAGCCCCATTGCGTGGATCGTTTCGTCCATTTGCTATAATAGTAGCTGGCCAATACCTTGGTCGCATTCCACGCCCGGCGGGGGGTAAGTTTGGACGCTAAGCCGATGCTGTCTTTAAAATTGAATTGACCCATTGGCTGTAAAATTACTGCGAATCTGGTTCACTCAAAGCGCCTAACCGCGAAGATGCGGAGGCGCGAAGGTTTGCGAGGCTTTTTTTGCAGATTTTCGCGTTCCGCGTCTTTGTGGCCAGGTTTTCGGCGTCTGCTCTGAAGCGTACGAAGATTTGTTAAGAATCTTTGCGGTTCTTCCCGTCATTGCGTCTTCGAAGCCTGTCCCGCTAAAAGCGGGAGTTGAGCTTATTGTACAAACCCATAAATCCAGCATGGAAGCCGGTTTCGTGGGGTTTTCCACAATTTGTTCATAAGCTAAATTCCCCTATTTTTGCCATCCTTAATTTAAAACCGTACATAAAGCTTTATGTCTATTATTCAACGTATTCGTGACAGAGCCGCCTGGGTCATCCTGATTGCTATTGCCGTAGCACTAATTGGTTTTTTGGTACAGGACGCTTTTGTTGGCAAAGGAGGTCGTGGCCTGTTTGGCGGCGACGCTACCAATATAGGTTCTGTAAATGGTAAGAAACTGGAAGCAGCACAGTTTGATGCCATGGTTACACAGATAAAAAATCAATACAGGCAGTATAACATTCCCTTCGATGAGTCTGCTGCACGCGACCAGGCTTGGGATAACTTCGTTAGAGAAACTACGCTTGAAGATGAAATCCAAAAGCTTGGTATTACTGTTACTGCAAAAGAGCTCGACGATATGCTTTATGTGCATCCTTTACAGGATATCGCCAGTGCTCCGAATTATAAGAACCCGCAAACGGGTCAGTTTGATCCCAACCTGCTCAGACAGCAACTTGCCGATATAAAGAAATCGAAGAATAAAGAACAGATAGATATGGCAAACGGCTATCTCAACAACCTCATGACCATGAGAATGAGAGAGAAGTTCACTTCACTGGTTGCCTCCACAACTTATTTTCCTAAATGGTTGATCGAAAAACAGAATAGCGACAACAGTAGCATGGCATCTGTTTCATATGTAACTGTTCCTTACAATACCATCTCCGACAGTACTATCAAAGTAAGCGACGATGATGTACAGACTTATATCAACAAGCATAAAGAACAATTTCAGCAGGAAGAAAGTCGCAGTGTTGCCTATGTAGCATTCGATGCTTCTCCATCTGCAGAAGATACTGCCGCATTGCTGGGCCAGTTAGAAACACTCAAGCCCGGGTTTATTAATACGGCCGAAGCCGATGTGGCTGCTTTCGTAACTCGCAATGGTTCGCAGGCTACATACTATGATGCGTTTATCCCAAAGTCGACTATACAGGTGCCTAATAAAGATTCTATTTTCTCTTTGCCAAAAGGCGGTGTTTTTGGTCCTTACCTGGACGCCAACAGCTTTGTACTCGCTAAGAAGGTAGACGAAAAAATTATGCCTGACTCCGTAAGAGCTCGTCACATTCTGATTGCCACTGCCGATCCCCGCTCTGGTCAACAATTGTTAGAAGACAGTGTAGCAAAGAAAAGAATCGACAGCATTCGCATAGCAATCGAGGGTGGTGCAAGGTTTGATAGTCTTGCCAGCCAATATTCGGCCGACAGGGGCAATGAGCAACAGCCCGGTTCTGCACAGAAAGGCGGCGACCTGGGATATTTCCCCGCCAACCAAATGGTAAAAGAATTCAATGACTTTGTCTTTAACGGCAAAAAAGGCGAACGCAAAGTGGTAAAGACAGACTTTGGCTATCACTATATAGAAATTACTGATCAGAAGAATTTCGGTCCCGCTTATAAAATAGCCTATCTCACCAAATCTATCAATGCCAGCCAGGCCACAGAAGATAAAGCCTCCGGCCTTGCTAACCAGTTTGCCAGCGAAAGCCGTAACGCGAAAGCATTTGACGAAACCGTTAGAAAAAGAAATTATAATAAACTGCTCGCCGGTAATATCACGCCTTCAGCGGCCAATGTTCCCGCTATCGGTGAAAGCCGCCAGTTGGTAAAATGGGTATATGGCGCAGACCTCGGTGATGTATCGGAAGTGTTTAATGTGGGCAGCAGGTACATAGTAGCTGTAGTTACCGAAATCAATAAAAAAGGTACCATGAGCGTTGCCAAGGCAAGGCCATTGATAGAAGGTATTCTGAAGAATGAAAAGAGGGCAGACATCATTAAGAAGAAAATAGGTACGCCAACTTCGCTGGAAGATGTGGCCACAAAGAACCAGGTGCAAGTGTTAAGAGCAGACAGCATTCGTTTTGAATCGCCTTTCCTCGCAGGACAAGAAGGCAAGGTGGGTGGATATGCGTTCAGCGCGGCGGCTAAAGGGAAAGTTTCCCCTCCTATTTCCGGCAATATGGGTGTATATGTGTTGCGCACAGAAAATGTGTATGCTTTGCCCAGCAGCGGCCTCAGCATTGAGCAGATGCGCCAGGGACTTACACAACAAGCCCAATCTCGTCTTGGCGACCCCACAACACAGGTAACTAACGCTCTTAAAAAGAGCGCGAAGATCAAAGACAACCGCAACGCTTTCTACTAAACAGATTGATTTATAAAAGTCTAAAGGTGGGTCGCGAGGCCCACCTTTTTCTTTTATAAACCTTTTGCCCGCAGATTGGTTAATTTTAGGTACGACCTCATTCAAATAGTTTACATGAGCGATGATATCATTATAAACAAGGTAGCAGAAAGCGGTCTGGTGGAAATAGACCTGGAAAAGTATTACCCTGCAGGCGAAGTGCTAACCTTCGACCTGAAGGATTACCTGTTTAAAGGACTTATCCTGAAAGAAAAAGAATTCCGTGAGGCGTTAAAAGCTTTCGACTTTAGCATATACCAGGACAAACTGGTGGCCGTTACCTGCACCGCCGACGCTATTGTTCCTTTCTGGGCATATATGCTGGTAGCCACTTACCTGCAACCGGTGGCAAAGGAAATAGTGTATGGAGATGAGCAATTCCTGCACAAAACGCTTTTTCTAAGAAATATCAATAATATCGATGCTTCTCTTTATACAGATAAACGTGTAGTGATAAAGGGATGTGGCGATTTGCCGGTTGGCGAGTTTGCTTATCTCGAGATCACCAAACTGCTAAGGCCCGTTGTCAAAAGCATTATGTACGGCGAACCTTGCAGTACTGTTCCTATCTTTAAAAAGAAGTAATTTTTCGCATAGAGTCAAAGAGAAAAAGCGATAGTGTTCATACCTGTCCTCTCTTTCTCTCCTTACCCTTTCAACTCTTAGCAAATGCAAACCCGCAAAGCAACCATCGAAGACATTGAGCAATTAACCGACCTGTTCAATTTATATCGCACATGGTACAACCAACCATCCGATATAGTAAGTGCTAAAAGATTTCTAACGGAACGGATAAAGAACAATGAATCTGTTATCCTGGTGGCCGAAGAAAACAACAAACTCGTTGGCTTCACCCAATTATATCCTGTATTTTCTTCTGTGGGAATGAAGCGCGCCTGGATATTGAATGATCTCTATGTGCATGCGAGCGTACGCAAACAGGGTGTAGCCGCAATGTTGCTGGCTGCCGCCAAAAAAGAAGGTATGGAAACGGACGCGCGCTACCTCGTGTTGCAAACCAATGCCGACAACTATGCTGCGCAATCTGTCTACGAAAAAAATGGGTGGAAAAGAGTGCCTGATTATTTCTACGAGCTACCGTTGTCTGAATAATGCAGCAATACTTCTATAAGTAAGCACAAAAAATACCAGCAGTGCTATATCAATCAACACCAGCCAGGTAAGGCTTTGTGATCCTAAAGGAGATTCCAGCAACGTTACCTTCATGCCGGGCTTTAAGAGCAGCTTCTGCAATACATCGACAATGATATATGGTAGAATAAGAAATGCGGCGAAAGTCAGTATCCTGTTTTTATGACCCGTATTCTTAAAAGCGCGCCAGAGCGGCGGTACTGTGGCCAGCAATATAAGTAAGCTGCCGACAATCATGGCCGCCCCTTTGAATGGTGGATTTGGTTCCAGCATTCTTCTAAAAGAAAGCAATTCGTCACCTCCTCTCAATACCAGCGATTGCATTCTCGACAATGGCACTGCCGCCATGATCAAGGTAAAGCCCCAGCTCTTTTGCCTGAGAGATGGATTACCGGCCAGCATGAAATAACCGATCCACATAAAAAGATAAGTAATGAATGGCCCTGCCAGCGCGGTAGTAATAACCTTCGCCGTGGAAGATGCTTCGCAGAGATCCAAATACATAAAATACCGGGTGCCGCCACAGCCGCCCACCAGTTTGTCGGTGAGCAGGTGCGCTATTTCATGTGCTTCCTGCATTAGAAGCATCAGTAGAAGAAAAGCAATAAGGTAACGAAGGGTGGGGTGCATGATCTTTAAACGATAGGATTCAATAAATCTGATGCTTCGGATTCATATTTTTCAATAAATCATAATAGCTCAAAACCAACCTTTTTTCCTGAAAGCCCTTAGCATCCAGATAGGTATGAGCAGCATGGCTCCTACGGCTATGAAGAACCCGTAGTCGTTGTGCAGGTAAGGAATTTTATCGAAGTTCATGCCGAAAATGCCGCCGATAACAGTAGCCGGCGCCAGCAAACAAGTCACAATGGCCATCACTTTCATTACTTCATTCATGCGCAGGTTTACGTTGTTGATATAAAGGTCCTGCATACTCATCATCATATCCCGATAGTTCTCCGACAGATCATAGGCCTGTACAATGTGGTCGTATATGTCTTTAAAGTATTTGGTAGTCCTGTCGTCGAGCAAATCACTTTCGCTGCGAATAAAGCCGTTTACCAGTTCACGTACCGGTGCAATATTTCTTTTCAATACGATCAACTCCTTTCGCAACTGGTTAATTTTTGCGAGTGAGCGTGTATTGCTATTACGCACTACTTCTTCTTCGATATCTTCTATTCTTTCGCCCACTTTCTCCATCACGACAAAATAATTATCTACTATCATATCCAACATGCTATATAGCAGATAGTCGGCACCGCGCTGGCGAATATTGGTTTTTGCCATTTTTAGCTTTGTCCGCAGCGGATCGAACACATCCCTGTCGGCATCTTCCTGGAAGCTGAGCACAAAATCTTTTCCCAATACTATGCTGATCTGCTCCGTTTCTACAGTTTGCTTTTCGTCGTTATAATAAAGCATGTTTAGAAGACAAAACATCACAGATTCCACTTCGTCCATCTTGGGTCGCTGGTTGATACTAAGAATATCTTCCACAATAAGCGGATGGACTTCAAAATGTGAGCAGAGAATTTCGACATCGCTCTTACGTAGACCGTCTATATTAATCCAGGTGATAAGATTATTGGTTCTGAAAGGAAAGCATTGCTGTACGCTTGGCAGGCTTTTTTCTTCTACCGTGTCTGCATTGTAGTTATACGCAAAAACGGAAACGCTATCCGGCTCCACCCGATGCGGCGGCACCGTTGGGTTTACTTTGAGTATCTCCTTGGTACGTTGTGTACCGAAGAGCAACGGCAGGCCCAGGTAGCGGAGGTATCTATTTTGCTGCATAGATCAGGATTTGCAGGATGAAAGGATGAGCATGGTTCCTGTAAGGCGAATGTCTTAATTATTCTTAGTATTCTGACTGTACAGGCAGCATATTTTGGTTCAATTCTGTTAACCAGGTTCCTTTCGGTTAGCGGCTACAGTGTCGTTGGCCAGGCTTCGGTTTTGCATGATATTTAAAGCACGAGGAAATTGCCATTGGTAAAGCTGTTGCACAAAAGCATCCTGTTCATCCTTTAATCCTGAAAATCCTGATACCGATTCACCGCCTTCTCCAATGCCCGCTTCCCGGTTGCACTCAACGGGGTAAAAGGCGCCGTTTCTATCACTATTCTTTTACCTTTTATCTTCCGTTGCCAGGTGCCGGCGGCCACGCCATCTATTACGAAAATGTGGTTGAAAATTGGGTTGCCGTCGCGTTTAAGCTTTTTGTCAGCCATTTCCTGGAAGATGGCGCTGCGATCTTTGTAGCTGATGCCATACTCGTCATAATCGGGCATCAGGAAACTTGCTTTCACCGATCGGGGTTTCGATGAATCGCCGGTATAGAAATATTCCTGTCCGTTAATAGACTCTTTTTCCAGCCTGGAAGCTGCAAGGTTTATGCCTTCCCTGGCTTCGGTAATGCTCAGACCCGACCACCAGGCAAAATCGTGTACGGTGGCAGGCCCGCGACTGGTAAAGTATTGCATGGTGAGATTGACCAATGCGGTGTTCTTATCAAACTTCTCTTTGGCCGGCGCTCTTTCATCCATCAGTGCATAAGTAAACTGTTTGCCCTGGCGAGGACCGCTGCAGATAACAGCATCTAATTCTGCATGGATCAGTAAATGGCCCATACGCTGACCAGTGGCTTTTATCTTAGCTTTTTGTATCACTGCCTGCAATGCATTGCGGGTTAGAAAATTTCCTCCTTCCAGCGCCTTTGCCAATATATCATGGCTGCGTTTGAAAACCTTTTTATCCAATTCGAGCTGACGATCGTAATAGGCAATAAACGCTTTGACCCTTGGAGCAGTCAAGGCCAGCAACCATCGTATATTTTTCGGTGTCACAAAATGCCAGGTGGGCCTCATCACATGCGTACGAAGAATGGAACCTTCATTGAATGCTTTCTCAATGTCCGCGTCCTTAAGCTTTCGCAATCGCAATCCGATGGCCCATTTGGCCATAGCCCATTCCTGCGATTGCATGGCAACCATCCATTCTACCAGTTCATGCGGTTGTTTGTAGCTGGTGGAGGCTATTTGCTGATTAATGAGACGGCGAGAGATGATTTGATTAGATGTCATGCTATGGGATAGGACTTTCAATAGAATCAATTATACAGTAGAGGTTCAATTGCTACTAATACGTCCATATCATTTATTGCGACCCCAAACAATGTCTACAACTTCTCATACAATTTTCTCAACTTCTCTCTCGTCATTATCTTCTCCCAATCTTTACCCAGCGCATTTTCCCACAATGGTTTCATACCCATCGATACATTGATCATGGTTTCAAACTGGTCGTCTGTAAGTCCTTTGCAAATGCCTTGCGGAATGTCTATGTTGTTTTTCTCCACCATGTATTTAAACTCCTTCACACCTGCGGGATAATACTCTTCGAGGTGGTTCATTACAATGCAATTGCCAATACCATGTTTGGTACCCAGCAGGTAGCTAAGTCCATAACTCACGGCATGAGCCACGCCCACCTGAGAATAAGCTATGCTCATTCCGCCAGCGTACGAAGCCATCATTAGCATATCATCGCATTCGTCGTCCCATTTTTCTTTTTCTACGAAAACTTTGCGGCACAACTGCAGGGCCTTCTCTCCATAGCTTTTGCTGAATTCATTGAGATAAGTCCCTTCCAGGCTTTCAATACAATGGATATAGCAGTCCATACCTGTATAGAAACGCTGGTTTACGGGTGCGTTCATGGTCAATTCGGGATCCAACACAATTTGGTCGAATGGAGTGAAGTCGGAGTTCATGCCCAGTTTGCGTGTAGGACCGGTAAGTACAGTAGTACGCGACACTTCAGCGCCGGTGCCACTCAATGTAGGGATTCCGGCCTTGTAAACACCGGGCACTTTCACGAGGTCCCATCCCTGGTAGTCGGCCGAGCTGCCGGGATTGGTCATCATCAACGAAACTGCTTTGGCAAGGTCCATAGCCGAGCCGCCGCCGATGCCTATAACGCCGCTCACAGCGCCGAATTCATCTTTAAGTTGTTGTGCAAGTTTATCTACCTGCGTTGTCTTAGGTTCGTAAGTAACATCGGCGAATATAATTTTATCGTTGTTGCGCAAGGGAATACGGCTCACCAATGGCTTTCCTTCGAAGAAATGATCCACGAGAAATACCATCGGCTTGCCCGGCTTACGGTGAGGAGCAATGATTTCATCTACCTGGTTAAAACTGCCACGGCCATATACTACATAGCCTACCATCTTAAAATTTCTAAACTTCATATTTGTTTATTTAACCACTAAGGATTCATTTATATTTTCCGCCGGGCTGGTCAAAATATTTTAAAGGACACAAAGTTAAAGAACCAACCGCTTGATTCCATCTTTTAAAAAAACAACATTGAAGTTAATAAGAAGGCCGATACTGCAGCCTGATAATTTAAGGTAGGTTATTAATTGAGCCTTGTGCACTGCGGTCAACGCCTCAACAGCTTTTGTTTCAATAATAATACCGTCCTGAACTATAATATCTGCCCGGTAGCCTATATCCATTTTTACGGTTTCATACATCAGCGGCAATGGAATTTCTTTCCCAACTGCGTATCCCGCTTTCTTTAACTCATAACACAGACACTCTTTGTAGACAGACTCTAACAACCCCGGGCCGAGATTTGAGTGAACTTTGATTGCCAGTCCGATAATTCCGCAGAAAGCGCATTCAACTCTGGCGACATGTTTTGATAATTCATCGATTTCATCTTCGTGTCCTTCGTGTTGGTTGCGAAGGTTACACGAAGAGTACGAAGCTACCGTTCACCTTCTTTTATTCCATGGGAAAAACCTCCTGCTCTAATGCTATTTTATCTATTTGTTTTGGAGATTTACACATCCTTTTTATGTTGTTTTTCTCACAGGAAAAAATTTCGCCCTATGCTACCAGTGCAGCAGCCCCAAACACACCCGCGCTATCGCCTAAGGCTGGTTTTAGAATAGGTACGTCTACGCCATTATTGAAAATGAACTTGCGCAGTGAAGCAAGACCGTCACTATATATCACATCAATATTTCCAACGCCACCACCAACAACTATCACATCGGGGTCGAGCAGGTTGGTAACAACAGACACGGCTTTGCCAAAGAAATGTGAGAGCCGCTCCATCGTTTGGGTGGCAGCCTTATCGTTTCCCGTTTTATAATTATCTACTATTTCTTTCAGCGAAATGGCTTTGCCCGTAATGCTTTGATAGAACTTTTGCAAACCGGGACCGCTTAGTACAGTCTCTACACAGCCAGACTTGCCGCAGTAGCAGGCACCGCCACTTTCATCGAGGAAGTTATGACCCCATTCGCCGCCAATACCGTGTTTGCCATTCCATACTTTTCCTTCGTGTACAATGCCGCCGCCCACACCGGTACCCATGATAATACCAAACACCATTTTTGCATCCGGCGTTTTTTCTTTTACCACGCCCCAATGTGTTTCCGCCAACGCAAAACAATTAGCGTCATTAGCCAAGACTACCGGTAACTTCAGTTTTTCTTCGAGGTCTTTCTTAAATGGCATACCGTTGAGTACGGTACTGTTGCAGTTCTTCATGGTTTGCAAAACAGGATCAAGCACGCCGGGCGTACCAAATCCAATGGACTGTGGTAGCAACGCCGATTGTTGCTGCATTTGCTGTACCAGCAAAGCTATCTGGTTGATAACATGTTTGTATCCTTTCGAAGCTTCCGTATCTATTCTTGTCCTTACAATAGGTGACGGATTGTGAAGAGAAGGCAGTATAACACCTTCGATCTTTGTTCCACCCAAATCTATTCCCCAAAGCGGTTGATTCATATGGCAAACATTTATGATGGCGGATGTAATGATATAAGATGTGACGATGTCGGATTTATCAAGCTGACCTATATCTTTAAATCCGACATCATAATATTCGACATTATAGAAGTTTCGCCGCCCTTTCGAGATCTTCGGGTGTATCTATTTCTATACCCATATAGTCTGTTACGACCATCTTCAAAGGAATGCCGTGTTCGAGATAGCGAAGGCATTCTATTTTCTCGGCAGCTTCAAGCGGCGTCATAGGCCACGCAGTAAAATTCAACAGGGCCTGTTTGCGGAAAGCATACACACCAATATGTTCGTAGTAAGTAATAGCAACATTTTTATCGCGTGCATAAGGCACTGCGCTCCGCGAAAACATGAGTGAGTTCATCTGCAAGTCCACCGCTACTTTTACGTAGTTAGGATCGTCTATGAATTTTTGCTCTTTCAGCACCTGCATCAGCGAAGCCACCTGCACCGTTTCACCTTGTTTGCCTTCAAACACCCGCAATAACTTCTGCAGCGGTTCTTTTTTTACAAATGGCTCGTCGCCCTGCACGTTTACCACTACATCCACATCCATACCATCTATGGCTTCTGCAATACGGTCGCTGCCGCTTTCATGCTGTTTAGCACTCATTCTCGCTTTGCCGCCATGAGTGGTTATTTCCTGGTAAATAATGTCGCTATCTGTTACTACCCATACTTCGCTAAATAGGCCGGTGGCTACTGTATTGTCGTAGGTATGTCGGATAACGGTCTTATCGCCGAGTCGTTGCATCAATTTGGCGGGAAAACGGGTGGCGGCATAACGCGCCGGTATCATAGCAATAATCTTCATACAATAAAGATAAATGAAAGCGGCTTCATGGCGGAGTGTATGGTTTGTTTCATTATATTTGGATACATGGGCTAAGAGATCAAACGCGAAAAGAGTTCAAAAAAGAAAGAACATTCGAAGGCTCTTTTCTTTATGTTTATCTCTTGGCTTAGCCTCTCTTACGAAGGACCCGATTGCATAGCCTAAAGATGGTTCAGGAAAGCCGGCCGAACTGCCGTTCTCTTTGAACTCTTTCTCGTTTTATCTTTAGAAAAAAACTGCTTATGCAAGCCACCTCATTGCTCAACAACTATTTTACCGACACCAGCACCTGGGACGAGATGTATAGAGACAACGCAGTGCGCGATCAATACAAGGGCGTCGTAGATTTCCTGCAGCAATTGAGTATCGAGGAATTAAACAAAAAAGAGGAGCAGGCAAAACGGCTGTTCATGAGCCAGGGCATTACATTTACCGTGTACAGCAGCGGCGAGGGCATCGAGAAAATTTTCCCCTTCGATATCATTCCCCGCATCATTACTGCATCAGAATGGAGCTTTATCGAAAGCGGTATCAAGCAAAGGCTAAAAGCACTCAATCTTTTTCTCAAAGATGTTTACCACGAACAGTTTATTATCAAAGATGGCATTGTACCGGTAGACATGATATACAGTTGCCCGCATTACCTGCGGGAAATGCATCGTTTTCCGGTGCCCCATGATATCTATGTGCATATTGCCGGTATTGACCTTATACGAAATAGTGATGGCAGTTTTTATATCCTGGAAGATAACCTGCGAACGCCAAGCGGGGTAAGCTATATGCTCGAAAACCGCGAGATCACAAAGCGCATCTTCCCTGATCTGATCCCCAAAAACAATGTTAGGGCGGTGATGGAATACCCTACCATCCTGCACAAAAATCTGTCTTCGTTATCGCCCAGGCAAACGGCGCAACCCACCATCGTGGTGCTTTCGCCGGGCATTTACAACTCTGCTTATTTTGAACACACCACGCTGGCGAGGCTTATGGGCGTGGAACTGGTAGAGGGACGCGATCTCGTAGTAGACAACCACCGGGTATTTATGAAGACCACCGCCGGGCTGCAACAGGTAGATGTTATTTACCGGCGTGTGGACGATGAGTTCCTCGATCCGCTGGTGTTCAACCCCGGCAGTGTATTAGGCGTATCGGGTCTTCTAAGCGCTTATCGCAAAGGAAATGTGGCCATTGTTAATGCCGTGGGCAATGGCGTGGCCGACGATAAAGCCATTTATAGTTTTGTACCCGATATGATAAAATACTATCTAAACGAAGAGCCCATTCTCAAAAATGTACCCACATATCAACTTAGCGATACCGCCCAACGTGAACATGTATTCAATAACATCACCAATATGGTGATCAAAAAAACCAATGAAAGCGGCGGTTATGGTATGCTGATGGGTCATGCGGCGGATGAAAAGGAAATAATTAATTATAAAGCCGCGGTAATGAAAGACCCCCGCCAATTCATTGCCCAACCTATTATCAGCCTGTCATCGGCGCCGTGCTATATGAATGGAAAACTTCAGCCAAGGCGTGTGGATCTGAGGCCTTATGCATTATGTGGCCCACAGGGTATTGAAATAGTTCCGGGTGGGCTAACCAGGGTGGCGCTGCGGGAAGGTTCGCTGGTTGTAAATTCATCGCAGGGCGGAGGCAGTAAAGACACCTGGGTGCTAGCCACCTGATTAATTTGAGAATTTTAAACCTGCTAAGATTGATTATTCACTATTGCCTATTCACTAAAACCTGATTAATGTTAAGCCGCGTAGCAGATAGTTTATACTGGATGAGCCGATATATGGAGCGTACCGATGGCATTCTTCGCATGCTCAAGATTAACTATGCTTCTTCACAGGATGATATCCAGGAATTTTCATGGACGCCCGTACTGCGTCTCTTTACTTATCTCGAAGAAAATCAATTTGCTTCTATTGCCAGCGATTCGCGGAAAGTGCTGCAGTTTATGGTCACCGATAAGGAAAATCACAATTCGGTGCTAAACATTATTACCAAGGCCAGGGAAAATGCGCGCAGTGTGCAGGATCATATCACCAAAGAACTATGGCAATGCCTTAACGATTTTTATCATACTGTTCGTGATGAACGCCTGGCAGAGTGGCTCGGCACAGAAGACCCGGTAAGCGTGCTCGACGTATTGATAAAGCAGGGGCTTTTATACTATGGCACCATCGACGTCACTATGGCCAGGGGCGAAGGATACGCTTTTATCAACATCGGCAAATTCCTGGAACGCGGCACACAGTCTGCGGATATACTCGATATAAAATTCACTGATGTTGATTACGATGATACCCTTGCCGATGCCACTTACTGGAAATACTTACTATTGTCTATTTCCGGTTACGAGTTGTACCTAAAAACATATCGTAGCGGTTTTGAAGCAAAGAATATCGTAGAGCAGATAGTATTGAACAAAGATTTCCCGCGATCCATTATATATGCCATCAACCAATTGCAGCGCTATACCGGTCGCATCAAAAGTGAGCGGAATGCAGAAGGTTATAATAAGTTGGAATTTATGATCGGTAAACTTAAAAGCAAAGTAAACTATTCTACCGTCGATTCTATTTTAGAAGAAGGATTACATGAATTTTTATCGGGTATAAAAAAAGATCTCTACGAAATAGGCAATGCGCTCAATCAAAACTATTTTGCACACTCTTAACACCCGTAGCCAATTTAAAACCGCTAACATTCAATGCCACGTTTCAATATACATCATGTCACCCGGTACAGGTACGAAGCACCGGTGAGAGACAGTGCTAATAAAATCACTTTATATCCGATAAAGGATTCTTTCCAGGATGTGATCAGGCACGATATGCAGATTACAGGTGAGCCGCCGGTAGAAATATATACCGACTATTATGGCAACGAGGTTGGTACCTTTACGTATGCCGAGCCTCACAGCGAGTTGGTCATCGATTCAAGACTTGAGATACTGGTCAAAAGCAGGCCGGAGCCGGAGGATACAGGCATCATTAAAGATCAGTGGCAGCATTTGCAGGATATAAAATATGAAGTGCCTTATATTGATTTTATTAAACAGGAACAATTTGACGGTATCGACGAGGCAAGACAAATACCAGCCATCCGCGAAAGTTTTGCCACTACGCCATTGCAGGCCGCAAAGGCGTTGAATACATACGTATACGAAACGTTTACCTATAATAAAGGTGTTACCGATATAGAAACTACGCTCGATGAAATCTGGAAACTGAAAGCCGGCGTTTGCCAGGACTTTGCCCATATTTTGCTGGCCATGCTACGCATGATTAATATCCCAGGGCGTTATGTAAGTGGCTATATCTGTCCAAAGCAAAACGGTATGCGTGGCGAAGGCGCTACACATGCATGGGCAGAAGCTTACATTCCTTTCTATGGCTGGCTCGGTCTTGACCCCACCAACAATTGTGTGGCCAATGATCTGCATGTGCGATTAGCCACTGGCAGAAACTTTAGTGATGTATCACCTGTAAAAGGGACTTTCAAAGGCGCTTCGGGCCAGACATTAGAGGTAGGTGTAACAGTTTCTTACGAAGATGGTAGCACGCGCGAAGAACCGCTGGCTGTATTGACCCCGCAACCTGCCAAGCCATTGTCGAAAGACACTAATTCTTATAGAAGACACCTGGAGATGATGCAGCAACAGCAACAATAATAGCCTCGCGCCTACGGCGTTGCTTTACCGCAAAGACACCAGGACGCGGGAGCATATACAAACTTTACCGGCTTACATTATAACTTTGTCTAATCGACCTCAATCGATTAAACATTTTCAAAAATTCAGTTTCGAAGGAAAAAAGGGATTGCTAAATCAACAAGTATGATTTAAAAAAAGGCTTTGCAAACCTTTGCGTTCCTGCGCATTTGTGATAAGGGTGTGTCGTAGGCACATTACGGTGTCATGTACATTTCGCGTAGTGCACGTGCTAAATTGATCGCAGCACCTTTGCCACCGGTATCGCCACTGTTGCACAATACGATAACGGCGAGATTTTTTTCTTTGAATATTTCTACGTGACTAAAAAAAGTACCAGCGGTGCCGTCGCAATCGGACAAATGAACGCCGTTGCCTTCCACATTGCCCCAGCCAAGACCGTATGAAGGATAACCATAGTGCATCAACTCATATATGCGGGAATTAAGCGTAGCTTTCTCGCCACGCAGCCCTTTTAGTTCATCCTGTATAAACTTTATATAATCGCCCATGGTGATATTGGCATCCATGGCGCCGGTAAACGCAGGAGGTATACGATACCAATGCTTGTTGTCTACCGGTATGTAGCGATCGCCTTCCAGCCAATGACCCAAAGGCTCGGTAGGCGATAAGCTGCCTGGCCAGCCGGTTTTTACCGTAACTCCCAGTGGCTTATTGAAATATTCCTTTAGCAGATCTTCCCATGCTTTACCCGACGCTTTTTCCATCATGGCCACGGCCACGGCGACATTGGCATTACTAAAACGGAAAATTCTCTTTCCACTCGAATCGCGGCCCATTCTTCGCTGGATCACCCATTCCACAAATTGTTGACGCTGCTGCATGTTGGTGCCATGCAACCCCATGGGCTCGGTAATAGCCTTCGGATCATTTATGGCAATCAATCCCGCCTGTTGTGATAACAGGTCTACAAACGTAATGTCTTTATACTCACGGAGGCTTTTTGCCGCAAGACCTGGAAACACAGTAAACAATGCCGTGTTCCATTTCAACTTTCCTTTCGCCACCAGTTGCGCAGCAATATAAGAAGTAATGGTAGCGGTGGCCGAGCCAAGATGAAACCGGCTGGTCAAAGAAATAGTGTCTTTGGTGCGAAATTTTGTATAGCCAACGCCTTCGAACAATAGAACTTTATCTGAACTAACGACGGCATATACCAGGCCGGGAATGCGGCGTTGAAGGCGGGTAGAGTCGGCCACGCGCCTGCTGTCCTGGGCGATAGTCAACAAACAGCAGCATGTGGCAATAACCGTTGCAATTTCTTTTTGATACTTAAACACGTACTGGAAGAGCAATTTGTGGCAAGTTAAGAAAACTAACTAATAGCTATGCCACACCTGCAGCCCCATACGGATATTAGTTAGTAAAACAGCCATGGCATTCCTAGTAATCCGTCTTAATCTTATTATTAAAAGGTATTTTCAACTGATAGCCTACATTTTCATCTGTGCTGTCGTCCAGCACATCCAGCCCATAACGCAGCGTGCGTGGATCTGTATATTTAAAAGTGCCGAAGAGACGGTCCCAAAGCGAAAAAATATTAGCATAATTGCTGTCGGTATAAGGGCGCTCAAAATGATGATGCACCTTGTGCATATTGGGTGATACAAATATCCAGCTGATAGGCCTGTCGAGCCATTCGGGTACAATCACATTGGCGTGATTGAAATAAGTAAACACCGCCGAACAGCTCCGGTAAAGAAAATACAGCCACACGGGCATACCCATCACCAGCACACCCACTATCATAAACGATTCTCGAAACAACCATTCGCCGGGGTGATGGCGCGTGCCAGTGGTTACGTCCACATGCGTATCGCTGTGATGTACCATATGAAACTTCCACATCCATTTTACTTTGTGCATGATGTAATGCGGAATATATTGGCTAAACAAATCGCCCAATAGTAGTCCTACAATAACAACTGCCCATACAGGCATCGTTACCCAGTTTAATAAACCTATTTTTTGCGTGGTCACGAAATGGCAAACGGCCAGCGTTGCCAAACCAAATACCAGGTTAAGAACAACAGTAGTGCCCAGGAATATTAAATTGATGCCGGCGTGCTTATATCTTTTGTAAGAAAATTTAAAGAGTGGGTAATAACCTTCGACTATCCAGAATACTACTATGCCGCCCAACAAAAACAGCAGGCGGTGAGCGCTGGGTATGTTTTCCCAATATTGAACAAACTCGTTCATACGACAACTACAATTTAAACAATTTTTGATTGCCGAATGTGATTTGTGATTTCTTTTACCGGGGCAAATTTCTGATTGGTGGTTTAAGATTTCTGAATTCTGCTATATAAATTTTCTTTCTACCAGCAATCGAATTGGATATAAAGTATAATAAGTTTATTTATGAAGATGCACAGAAAAAAATCTCAAATCCTACATCACAAATCAGCCATCTCCTTCTTTATCTTTTCAGTTATTGCAGGTATTGAATCAAGGCCATCAATAGTAACAACATTAAAAACCTTCTTCATATACTCAATGGCTGGCCGGGTGGCAGCTTCAAATATTTCTATACGCTTGAGATGAATAGAGATATTCTGGTCGTCTTTCCGTAATGAATCCTGCGCTCTTTTTCGCGCTCTCTTTAACAATTCTTCTGCAGGAACGTCGATATTGATAACTTGTTTGACCGGTTGTTTTTTTCTTTCCAGTATTTCAACGAGCGCATCAACCTGTGGTATAGTGCGGGGATACCCGTCGAGAATAATACCGGCTTCGCGCTCATTGTCGCTAATAATTTTTTCTATAAGGTCTTTCATGATACTGTCGGGCACAAGGTTGCCCTGTTCTTCATAAGCCTGCACGATGAGGCCGATAGGTGTTTGCAACTCTTTTTCCTGTCGAATACTGTCGCCCGTGGAAATATGTTTATACCCGTATTCTTTTGCCAGTATGGTGCATTGAGTACCCTTTCCAGAATAAGGGGGTCCTGTAATGATGAGTATTTTCATAAGTGTATGCGTGTTACACTGATAAATTATTGCGAGGCGGGCAAATCATCAAACTTGCTGTTGCAATGGGTGCAGCGGTAATATTTCTTTACTTCTCTCACCTGTCCGTTAGCGATCATAGAAACCAGCTTACCCCATAGCGTAGGAAACTCTATTACGCTGACTATTTTCTGAAGGGTGAAATTTTTACAAACAGGACATGGTACCGTTTGCAGCCAGGCCGTTTCTGCGTCTTCTAATATTTGGCGCGCCCGCTCTACCTGTGATTCGGCCACCATGAGTTTTATACCACCGATGGCTGGACTTAGCAGCGGATCTATAGTCACGGTATGTTCATCTTTCAAATGACAGTTAATACCTTCTTCCTCCAACATGCTTAGTTGCATATTAGCATTGACATAATTATCGTAGGAGGCTATATTAACGAAGTTCATTTAAAATAAACAGGGTGGGTCACCTTTTAAGTGGCCCACCCTTGGCTTTTTTAATTTTAATTATTCAACATTAACGGCATCACCAACATCAGTAATTCTTCCTCGTCTTCTTTCTCGGTTGGTTTTATAATACCGGCCTTGGTGGGCGTAGAGAGTTCGACACGAACTTCGTCGCTATCGGCTCCGCTCAGCATTTCTATGAGAAATTTGGCGTTGAAAGCAATGGCAAGGTCTTCGCCGTCGTACTGGCATTTCATGCGCTCATTACCTTCAAAACTAAAGTCTACGTCCTGTGCTGCCAACTGCAGTTCGCTGCCCTGTATGTTGAGCACTACCTGGTTGGTGCTTTTATTACTGAAAACGCTCACGCGGCGGAGCGCTCCCTGGAAATCGCTTTTGTTTACCACCAACTTGTAAGGATTATCGGCAGGTATCACCACTTTGTAGTCGGGGAAACGTGCGTCGATAAGGCGGCAGCTCATTTGAGTATTGCCATGTTTTACAAACAAGTGGTTGCTGTTATAACTTAGTGTTATTTCGTCGGCATTAGATGGAAGTACACCTTTCAGCAGGTTCAACGGTTTTTTGGGAACAATAAACGAATCTGCTTTCGGGCAATGTACGTCGGTCCTTTTGTATCGTACCAAACGGTGTGCGTCGGTTGCCACAAACTGGATGAATTTCTTATCAAGCTCAAAGAACACGCCTGTCATGGCCGGGCGGAGATCGTCGTTGCTCACGGCAAACAGCGTCTTGTTGATACCGGTAACAAACGATTCCGAGGTCATGGTAAACGAAGTAGTATCGTCGGCGGCGGGCTCCTTGGGGAAGTTGTCGGGATTTTCGCCCATCACCTTGTACTTACCGTTGTCGCTGGTAATTTCTACGGCAAAATTCTTGTCGATATTGAAAGTCAGTGGTTGATCGGCAATATTTTTCAACGAGTCGAGCAATATTTTGGCGGGTATACAAACCTTGCCGCTGTCTTTGGCCTCTATGTCCAGTTGAATACGCATAACGGTCTCCAGATCGGTAGCCACCACGGTCAGCTTGTTCTTTTCCACTTCAAACAGAAAATCTTCGAGTATGGGCAAAACGGTATTGGCGTTGATTACCCCGCTGATATGCTGGAGGTGTTTTAGCAATGCCGAAGACGACACAATGAACTTCATATTGGGCTATGATTTGGCCCGAAACTACTGATTTTTAGGTTATAGCCAAGAGCATTTGTTGCGGGTGAGGGTTTATCAACATACAGGTGTTAATTACTTGTGTCAAAGAAGATACTGGATGCGGGATACAAGATGCCGGATATCTATCGGTGGCCGTGGTGACGGCCTCCGGTATCTGGTATCTCTTTTCTCTGTAGATTGTATCCAATGACATTTAGAAAACAACTATCAAAGGAACAGGCCCTCCAAAAGGCGAAGCACTACTGTGGGTACCAGGAACGTAGTCATAACGAAGTAAAAGAAAAACTGTACTCGCTGGGCCTGTATAAGCGCGATGTAGAAGAATGCCTGGCGCAGTTGATAGAAGAAGATTATCTCAACGAAGAGCGCTTTGCCCAGCAGTTTGCCGGCGGCAAATTCCGGATGAAACAGTGGGGCCGGGTAAAAATAACCTATGAGCTTAAGCAGCGGCAGGTAAGTCCTTATTGCATTAAAAAGGCAATGAAGGAAATAAGCGACGAGGATTATCAGAAAACGCTGGAGAAGCTAGCCGAGGCAAAATGGAAAACGCTCAAAGGCGAACAGAATATTTTCGTCAAAATGCGCAAAACGCAGGATTATTTGTTGCAGAAAGGATATGAGTCTGATTTGATATCGGGTTGTATAAATCAATTAAGGAATAAGCAATGAATTGGTTTGAACCGTCAATGAACGGTTGGGTGGCCGGGAGGTTTTCCTTGCTCTTACTTGTCAGGCCACTTAAGTGGCCTGACAAAACAGACCGGAGTTTTCACCACTTTTTTAGGAGAATTTCACCACGAGATAAATCTTAGCAGATTGAACATGAAGAAAACATCCTGGATGTTATTACATTAATATCTTTACCTATCAGATTCAACAAGAATGTCCACACTCAACATAACCACCGTACAAACTCAATTGCATTGGGAAGACAAATCCGCCAACCTGCAAATGCTGGAGGAAAAGATAAATGCTATCCAGGAAAAAACAGAGATCGTCGTCCTGCCCGAAATGTTTAGCACCGGCTTTAGCATGAAGCCCGAAGAGCTGGCAGAACCCATGGACGGCCCATCGGTGGCATGGATGAAACAAATGGCGGCTTCAAAAAAAATCATACTCACAGGAAGTCTCATCATAGAAGAAGGCGGGCACTATTTCAACCGTCTTATATGGATGCTGCCCACCGGCCAGTACGGTGTATACGATAAACGTCACCTGTTTGCCTATGGCGATGAAGACGAACATTACACTGCGGGTAGCAAACGCCTTATTGCTTCTGCTAAAGGCTGGCGTATAAACCTGCTGATTTGCTACGACCTCCGCTTCCCGGTATGGGCTCGTCAGTCGCCCGCACACACCGCAAAGCCTGGAGCAAGCGCAGGCAGCTATGAATATGATATGCTGATCTACGTGGCCAACTGGCCCGAGCGACGCAATCATGCCTGGAAAACACTGTTGCAGGCAAGGGCCATCGAGAACCAATGCTACGTAGTAGGTGTAAACCGCACCGGTAACGACGGCCAGGGCATTTATCATAGTGGCGACTCTATGATTGTAGACCCCATGGGCGCTATACTACATACTAAAGCACACGAAGAAGATATTCATACCATCACGCTCAATCGCGATACATTGGAGGAAGTGAGAACCAAGTTGCCTTTTGGAAAGGATGCAGATTTCTTTTCTATGCTCGAGTAGTGGAAAGGGATCTGTGATAAGTGATGAGTTACCCGTGATCAGCGATAGATCCCCGATTGTCGCCTTCGGCCATCTAAAATAATTTAATGCTATGCCAACACTCCGTCTCAATGCTATACATCATGTAGCTATCATCTGCAGCAACTATGAAATATCTAAAAAATTCTATACAGAAATACTGGGATTGAAAATCGTCAAAGAAACTTACCGTTCGGCCAGGCAATCATATAAGCTGGACCTTGCAGTAAATGATCGTTATCAAATAGAATTATTTTCATTCCCCAACCCACCAACAAGGCCATCGCATCCCGAAGCATGCGGCCTCCGGCACCTCGCATTTGAAGTGAACAACCTCGAAGAAGCTATTGAAGCATTAAGCAACAACAACGTTGCTACAGAACCTGTCAGACTAGACGAGCTCACACAAAAACCTTTTACTTTTTTCAGCGACCCCGATGGCCTACCTTTAGAACTTTACGGGAAATAATATCATGATCGCTTATCATAACGGAATTGTATTTGATGGAAATGCTATGCAACCAGGCGTGGCTTTATTAGTAAATAATCAAACGGTGACCGGCATCGTTTCACCGTCTGATATTCCGGCAGATGCTATACAAAAAGATTTGAAAGGTCATTACCTGGCGCCGTCGTTTATCGATTTGCAGCTCTATGGCGGTTACGGAAAATTGTTTTCGCAGGAATTGTCGATAGTATCATTAGAAGAAACACATCGCTATTGCCTGTCGGGTGGCTGTACGCATTTTATGATCACCATGGCCACCAATTCTATCGAAGCATTTCTGAAAGGTATCGAAGTGGTAAAAGAGTACTGGCAACAAGGTGGCAAAGGATTATTAGGCCTGCATCTCGAAGGCCCTTATATCAATCCATCTAAACGAGGTGCACATATCGAACGATATGTAAAACAGCCAACAGTGCAAGAAGTTTCAGTGCTGCTAAAACATGGCAAGGACGTTGTTAGAATGATGACCGTGGCACCCGAGCAATGCCCCGCCGAAATAGTGCAGTTACTCTCTGCCAATGGTGTTATTATTTCTGCCGGTCATAGCAACGCAGATTATGATCAGGCTATGACTGCTTTCAACAATGGTATACCTGCCGCTACGCATTTATTCAATGCCATGTCACCATTGCAGCACCGCGCTCCAGGCTTGCCGGGTGCAGTGATGGATCATCCGGGTGTTATGAGCAGTATCGTAGCCGATGGTATTCATGTAGACTTTGCGATGGTGCGCATTAGCAAAAAAATAATGCAGCAGCGTTTATTTCTTATCACCGACGCCGTTACCGAAACTACCCAGGGAGAATACCAGCACGTATTTAAAGGCGACCGCTATGTGTTACCGGATGGCACGTTGTCGGGCTCCTCGCTCACTATGATGAAAGCAGTAAAAAACTGTGTTGAAAAAGTGGGCATCGATTTGACGGAGGCATTGCGCATGGCATCACTTTATCCTGCGCAACTAGCTGGCATCGCGCATGGAAAAATACAGAAAGACACTTCGGCTTCTTTCGTTGTATTCAACAAACAATTGGAAGTGGTGGAAACAATCAGTGCGTAACGGCACCCGTGGCTACCGACGGACGGGAATAAATAAGTCTCCTTACAAATTCTATCTTGGTATCATAACCTTTGCGAATAGCATCTACGCTCGTCTTCACTTCAATATCGGGTACTATGCCACGACCATTCTTTGGATAAGTTTTATTCATCACCATGTGAAACCTTGGCAAACGAAAACGCACGCCAGTATTTGGCAGGGTCACATCCGGGATAAACCAGGCCGTATTGCCGTAAGCGCCACCACCGGTTTCTTCTCCAATGATCTTTACATTGGGCTGGCCTTTTAGTGCATTTACGAGCAGGGTAGTGGCAGAAAAAGAATTGCCACCGGTTAGAATATACACCCGGCCATCATAATGATTTTTCGATTTGGGCTTGAAATAATGTCTTTCAAAATAGCCGAAATGATATTTGCCGTCTTTTCGCTTTTTCGTCATGAATGTCATGAAGAAAAATCCTCCAAGAGAATTATCAATATACTTCTCGTATTTGCTTAACCTTTTTACTGAATACAACGAATCAGCCAGTTTGAATTTGTGATCTGCGAGGTATTGGGTCAGCTCATTTGAATTTCCTACGTTGCCGCCGCCGTTGGTACGCACATCAATCACAAGGTCCCTGATGTTTCTTTTCTTCAATAGTTTGAATGACTGCTTGAAAAAAGATTTCAGTTTATTACCATTGGTAAATGTGCTTACAGTCATATAGCCGGTGCCGGCCAGTGTGTCCACTTGCAGGTTGCGCGTATTAAATAAGCGGCTTTTCTTTCTTTCTTTCTTAGTTGGCCTTCTCGTTGAAGTCATAAATCTTCTATACAAAGTATCTTTCTTAATATCATACAACTGCAGCTTCGTAGAGTTTTCGGCACCCGTGCTATCAATATATCCCACCTGGTATTTATCGTTGTATCCAAACACGCTCTGGAACAAGCCACCAAAATTGCCGAGGTTGCTCAGCGATTGGTATTTGTGATTAATGGCATAGCCATCCGTCACCATGTAACGGAAAAGACTATCGCGTATAGTACTGATCGGAATATTGTTGATGCTAGTGAGAACAGTGCCTCTTTTGAGTAACGAATCTTTTCTATTGAGATTGGTATAGATCACGGCCGTATCATCCCAGAATTTTATCCCCAGCGGAAACTGCGGACCACGAAGTGTATCTAGATAGCGTGAATAGTTTTTTGAAAATTTCACAGAGGTATGGCCACAGTCGACCCGGGCAATAACATAGGCCAATAAAGTGCGGAACTGCGGCTCGGTCATAGAATCTGTGATGGAATTATATCCCTGGTCGAAATAGAAATCCATCGAGTCTTTTGGGGTGTACCAGTAGAGAGAGGGGTGGCAGTCCTGGAGTATATTTCTAAACAGGGTATAGTCCTGTTGCAGCTTTTCCTTATTGTATTGCCTGCCGGGCACAAACGCTTTCTTTGAACTGCTACAGCTTGCGGCAAAAAACGCAAGTATCAACAGCCAAGCACATACATATAAAGCAGGGTATTTTCCTCGAACTGGTATTTTAATCCTCATAATCCTAAGTAAGCACGTAGTTCCTTGTTTTTCAATCCTTTTTTCAGGCAAAGGCATTCCACCCCTGCGCCGTGATATCAAACGTATTACCCCCCTTGGTTATTATTTTCTTTCCTTTTTCTGGTTCGGTCATATAGCCGATAACGCTAATTTGTTCGTTTAACACCAGTTTCTCGTAATCGGCCTGGGGCAGGGTGAACAGCAATTCGTAGTCTTCGCCGCCACTGAGAGCGCAGGCAGTAGGATCTAATTCAAACTTAAAGGCCGCATTGCGGGTATCTTCGTGAATGGGAATTTTTTCTTCATACAATACGCAGCCGAGCTGGCTCTGGCGGCAGATATGAAGAATTTCGGAGCTCAGGCCATCGCTGATATCCATCATGGCGGTAGGCATAATATTGTTGGCCGCAAAAAACTCAATAATATCTTTCCTGGCCTCGGGCTTTAGCATTTTGCCTACAACATATTTCTGTCCTTCGAGGTCGGGTTGCACTTGCGGGCTTTCGAGGAAAATTTTTTTCTCGCGTTCCAGCAATGTTAGTCCCAGGAATGCTGCGCCCAGGTCGCCGCTCACGCAAAGAAGGTCGCCTTTTTGTGCGGTACTGCGCCGCACGGATTTATCCTGCTGCACTTCGCCGATAGCGGTTACAGAAATGATGAATCCTTTTTGTGAAGTGGTGGTATCGCCGCCCACAAGGTCCACATCATATTTATCGCATGCGGCATAAACGCCGTCATAGAATTCTTCCAACGCCTCAAGACTAAATCGATTGCTGAATGCAATGCTCAACGTTATTTGCGTGGGCAGCGCGTTCATGGCGTATATATCACTTAGGTTTACCACTACGCTTTTATAGCCAAGATGTTTCAGCGGCGTGTACATCAAATCGAAATGCACGCCTTCTACCAACATATCGGTAGTCACTACCATTTGCTTTCCGAGCGGATCAATAATGGCAGCGTCATCACCTACGCCAAGTATAGAAGATGCGTTGTGCAAATCGATATTCTTCGTGAGATGATCGATTAATCCGAATTCACCCAGCGACTGTATTTCTGTTCTTTCCATCGATGTAAGTTTGATGTACGAAGTTAGAAGTACGAAGTACTTACTTTTTACTTCCTGCGTATTTATTAACCTCTTGTAATTTAAAAAGTTTACAGTCCCTTTCCGTTAAAGCGTGTCTATTCGTTCTTTAAAATCCGGATTGAAAAATAATAACAGATTCATCAGCCTCTTCTTCTACGATTTTAAGTTTAATGAAATCTGCATTCGTCTCAGCTCTCCTCGCGCCAATTGTACGGTATGTTAGAAACAAAGCCGTTCGTGGCCCGCACTTTTAACCTTGTACTTCGCCGCCGTTAATGCACCTCAGCAGATCATCATGAATCTTTCCATTCGTAGCAATAATATGCGGTTGGTAAGGCGAATAGTGATTGCCTTTATAATCCGTTACTTTCCCTCCGGCCTCTTCTACAATTAGAAAACCTGCGGCACTGTCCCATGCCTGCAATTTGTGTTCGTAAAAACCATCAAAACGACCTGCGGCCACCCAGCAAAGATCAATGGCGGCTGAACCAAGACGTCGAACCGGTATGCCTTTGCGAATGAGTTTGGAAAACACTTCCAGCGGACCGTTCGGCGCATCGAGATAAGTATAAGGAAAGCCAGTCACGAGGCAGGCTTTAGACAATTCGGCCTTGGCGGTGACATGTATTTTTTTATCGTTGAGTATAGCGCCCGCGCCGGCTTCCGCAAAAAACAACTCGTTGATAAATGGATTATAAACAGCGCCCAATACCATCTTGCCAGCCTTTTCTACCCCGATACTAACGCAGCAGATCGGAATGCCATTGGCAAAATTGATAGTGCCGTCTATGGGATCAATTATCCATTTGTATTCACTATCCATTTTTATTTCACCAGCTTCTTCGCTCAATATAAAATGGTCAGGATATTGTTGCTTGATAATATCTATGATCACTTTTTCCGAAGCATGATCGGCCTCGGTTACGGGGTTGTTAATGCCCTCCTTGTTGGTAATAGTAAACTGTCCGTTAAAGTAATGCCGAAGCACGCCACCGGCGGCTTCTGTTGCTTTTAATAGAGTTGATTTCAACATCCGGCAAATATAGTCGATAGTCAGGAGTCGGGAGTCGGGAGTCAAACCTGGCGGCATCAAAACTGTGAACTACGAACTATGAACTGTATTTTCGCAAATAGTAAAAGCCGAGTCTATTGTTATCTATTATCATCGTTAGCTACAACGTTAAGTTTTTCCTCGAGCAATGCCTTTTCTCTGTGCAGAGGGCGGTGGAGGGAATGGCGGCGGAAGTAATTGTGATCGATAATAATTCACCCGATAAAACGGTCGACTACTTGCGACCGAAATTTCCCTGGGTTGTTTTTATTTCTAATAAAGATAATATTGGCTATGCCCGGGCCAATAACCAGGGATGGCGCCAGGCGTCGGGACAACATATACTGTTTCTTAACCCAGATACTATTATCAGCGAAGAAAGTCTGCAACAATCACTGGCTTTATTGGAAGATGAACATACAGGCGCTATAGGTATACACATGGTCTTTCCAGCACAGTGGGATCCGAAGCTTGGAATTCACGTGACTTGAAGTCGCGG